>JGI24705J35276_12238433_pt1 | contig 21990 bp, 24 predicted proteins | sample TergutNt197P4_FD_35276 | JGI IMG/M metagenome (IMG submission 35276) | reverse complement strand
ACAACAAAGCGGTCTGTTCCGCCGCAGCGCGGGCACGGCCCGGCATACTCGCCGTTGCCTTTGGTTTTATATTCCCCGGCAGGAAGGAAGCTCAGGAGGTTCATACCGAGCCCTCCGCGTTACCGTTACCACCGTTACCACCCCTAAAGGGGTGGGTAACGCTTGGTAACGCTAAACGCTCGGTATGGGCCTGCGTATCCGGTAACGCTCCGGTAACGCTTGGTAACGCAGTAACGGTATAAATATCATCAGCAACAGATATGATCCCGCGTTCTATGAGGCCATTTCGCGCCTTGTAAAAGGCTTGGCGTTTTGCGTTCATATTGTCGCCAGTGTGTCCTGCGTAAAACGCCTGCCGCCACACTTCCAGGTGAACGCCCGGCTTGCCTTCCGCCTCACAGGCTTTCGTCAGTGAGTCTAGGCCATATTTCAGCGCAGGCGTCAGCGGCTTATCGTCTTTCGCACCAGCCCCGAGCGGCTCGACAACGCAGGATGTGATCTCGTTCCCGTCTTGGTCCGTTCCGATTACAACAGGCGTCAGTTGAAAGTTGAAAACCTCGCCGTCTATGCCCTCTTTGCTTTTTTCAATTTTCATGTAGCGGCTACCATCGGCGCGGCGGTCGACTTGGATCACAGCGTCCAGCGCAGCAAAAAGGCTCGAATGCCCGCGCAGGCCTTGGTCTTTGTTTTTCCCGGCATGCGCGACAAGAATCACAAGGCTATCGGTTGCCGCCTGTATTTCGGAACAGGCCCGGATAATCAGGCCACGGTCACGGCTTGAATTTTCATCGCTGCCCAGGCTGGCCCGGTTCAGCGTGTCAACTATGATCACGCGGCTGTCGCTTTGCCGTGCGGCGGCAATTAAGGCGCGGACATGTTCAGGGTTTTGCAAGTCAAAATCGTCAAGGATAAAGGATAGCCCGGCAGGAAATGGCCCGTTAAAGGCCTCTTGCCATGCTTTCAGCCGTTTTTTAATTGCCCTTGTGGATTCAAGGTACACGTACAAAACATTTGCCTGTATCGTTTTTCTGCCGAACCAACATGCGCCGTTCACAATCGCAAAGCCCAAGTCAAGCACAAGAAAGGTTTTCGCGCTGCCGGATATGCCATAGACGACTGACAATCCGGCCTCCGGGAAAATACCCCTTACGCGCTCAAGTATAGTCGGCAGGGCTACTATTTCCTCACAGGAAAGCGGCTTGTATGCGAACTCAGGCGAGGCGTCCGCATCTGCAGTGGTGTCAGGCTTTGGCCCGGCGGCGGCCTCCATCTCTGCAATACGGCGCTGCATCTCTGCCAGATCAATGGCGGCGTTCATATCCGCACCTCCGGATCCACATGGCAAAGGGCTTCTGACCGGGTTCCTTCCCCCGTGAGGAGACAGAGCGTCCGGCGGTATCCATCAGCCTTGTGGCGAAAGTATTGGCAGCCAGCACAAGGCTTGACGGCGTAAGGCCTATCAGGTAGAAAAAATCCGTTGCCTGTTTGTTTTTTTCTTGCCCCGGCCGCCACGCCGGGGTTTTTGTTTTGTCTCATGGCGGCCTCCTATTGCTCGGAGGCCTGTGCGCCAAGGCGTTTGATAAGGTTGCGGATGTCTTCGGCACGATAGGCACGGGCGCGGGAGCCAATATTGACTGGCTTGGGGAACTCGCCTGTTTTGATACCGCGATACCAGCGAGTTTTCCCAAACGGGATAAACTGCAAGACTTGGCTCAATCTCAAAAATCCAGTTGCGGGCAGGGCGGGGATATTCTGACTCATGCTTCCTCCAAAGTAGTAACGCGCGGCAAAGCGCTGTTGTGAACCATGGGGGAAGCATAGGGTGGCGAGGGAAAAATAAAATAAAAATGCCCCTTTCGGAGCATTTGGACGATTTGGGTGATTTGCTGGTTTATTTTAACATAGTGCTTTATCTAACTTTTTTGAAACCAGGCTTGCGTTTAAATGGTTTAAGTTCTGACGATTTGGCATATATCGTTCTGGCCTCTGCAACACGGTATCCTTTTATCTTTCCGTGTGCTTGCATGGTGACTTTAACTTTTGCCAAAAATTCTTTCGGCCCTATTTCCCCATGCTCATCAAGGTAGTTGCCTTGTTTGATAGCGGCAATAACCAACAGGCAGGCTTCATGCGTGGGTGATTCATAGCTTGTCGCAGATACCGACTCGTTGACAGGCGCGGTAGGGGCGGTTTGCGCCGGTGGCGGGGTTGCACCACTTGTGGGCTGTGTATGGGACATTGTTCCAGCCAGATCTTTCATGTCCTGCGCCAATCCATTTAAATCAATATTTATTTCATTGTTTACACTGTTTGTGTTGTTTATGTTGACTTGCAAGCTGGATGCACCACTAGGTGAATAAGATTCAAAATAACGCGATAAAATTATTGTCTTAGACTCAAAGAAGATTGCTTCACTGCATGACATATTGAAATAAAACGAAAGCGCATGTAACACTTGTTCTGATTTATAATCCTTTTTTGCGTATGCGATAAGCATATTTTTGATTATTTCTTGATAAGATTGAGAATGATATCTTCGTATACGCTCTTGTTCGCAAAAAAATACCACTACGTCTTGTAATAAATGGGTAACCCTTATAAAGTCTGTTGCTGGTACATCGCTATTATACATACGAAGTATGCCAAGTATAACATATTGACTCCATAACTCTCTGGCACCAATACCGCACATGGTTGCCGCCTCGCCAAGGGTGACAACAGCAGATGCAATAGCCTGTTGTATTTCACGGTGTTGTATCCTGCTCAAGGCTTGCATGCATTTTAAGAAGTGCCGTGCCTCAGTAAGATGTTGCTGCTGCTGTTGCTGTTGATAGTGCCTCTCACCACCTAAAATTGTCTCGTTCGATGGGAAGAAGCCAGAAGACGGAACTTTAATTGCCATCATCAACCCCTCTCCGTTGTCCTCTTGTTTCCCCGCCCCGGGCCTCCAGAGGAAGAGGCTGTTCGCCCTGGTGGATCAGACCAAGGCTAGGGGCGGGAAATTCGCTGTCAGTCCTTCGCCTCGCGTAATCCGTCGAGGTAGTCAGCCCACTCCGCCATCATCTTCCGCCGTTCCGGCAGATATTCTGCACGGTTATATGCCCCCCGGATTGCGTTTTTTTCTCCGTGGGCAAGCTGCGCCTCAATCACGTCAGGACGGTATCCCTGCTCATTCAAGATGGTGGATGCCATAGAGCGGAAGCCGTGGATCGTCATTTTTTCCTTGCCGTAGCCCATGCGTCGCAGAGCATTCAAGAGTCCCACATCAGATATGCAACGGCCTGCGCTGTGAGAACTGGGGAATACATAGCGCCCGCCACGGGTGAACCTGCCTACCTCCCCCAGAAGCTTTACCACCTGCCTGGTAAGGGGCACGATATGCGGCCTTTTCATTTTCATGCGGTCTGCGGGGATAATCCATTCCGCAGCGCCAAGGTCAAATTCTACCCATTCAGCCGCCCTGATTTCCCTGGAGCGCACAAAGACATATGGCAGGATGCGCAGGGCATGGGTGATGCTTATGTCGCCAGGGTAAGCATCTATGGCTCGTAGCAGGTGCCCTATTTCTGCGGGGTCTGTGACAGCCGCATAGTGATTTCTCGAATAGGGCGGCAGTGCCTCTACCAGCCCGGCGGCTACGTCATACTTGGCATACCCCACAAGGCGCGCATAACGGCATACCTGCCCGGCAAGCTGTGCCAGTCTGTGGGCTGTTTCAATCAAGCCTCGTTCTTCGGCATGGCGCACGGCATGCAGAATATCGACGGGTTCCAGTTTAGAAAGGGGAATGCCCCCAATATAGGGGAAAAGCTGGTTCTCCAGGCGTGAAAGGACTTTTTGCTGATGCCCCCTGGAAAGGGCTACTGTTTTTTTGCTGTACCACTCACGGGCTACGGCTTCAAAGGTAGCGGTCTGTTCACGCTCCAAGGTGACGGCGGCTTTCTTGGCTTCCTTTTTGGCGCTGCTTGGATCTACGCCTTGGGCAAGCAATTCCTTGGCTTCATCGCGCCGGGTGCGGGCCTCTTTCAGCCCTATGGCAGGGTAGGTGCCGATGGACAGGCGCTTTTCCTTGCCGTGGATGCGATACTTGAGCCGCCACAATTTACCGCCACTGGGGGCAACCTCCAAATACATGCCCCCACCATCCGAAAGTTTATAGGCTTTTGTTCTGGGCTTGGCGTTCTTAATGGCTGTGTCAGTAAGGTTTGCGCGCATGGGGGCATTCTCTGGGGGCACTGAAAAAAGTGTAATTTCATATTTTCTGAATATGCCCCGTAAAATGCCCCCTTTTTGAGCGAATGTCAACGAACTTTTGCGAACGTACCCGTATATGAGATGCCAGTAAAAGCAAAGCCCGCCTTGGTTTTTTGAACCTCAGCGGACTTTGGTGAACTTGTATATGGGGCGAATGATGGGGCTTGAACCCACGGCCACCTGGGCCACAACCAGGTGCTCTTCCAACTGAGCTACATCCGCCGTGCGGATTTTTTATGTATACCGCGCCAAATCTCCGGTCAAGTGATTTCCGCGGTTTTTCCGCAGTGTTCCAGTCTCGTCTGTTTCATTCCCAAAGTTACACCGCTCTAACTGCAACAGCGGCGGATAGCCTGAACAAACTCCATCACTTCCTCTGGAGTTGTAGAAAAAGAAGTCATAAGGCGCACCAGAAACCAGTCACTGGGAAAGTTTTCAGCATCGGACGCATCAATGGTATAGAAATAAAAAGATGCATTCAGTTTAGCAATATTGTCCTTGTGCATCCGCACGAACAGAATATTCCCCTCTACCGGGTACACAAGGGCAAGGTCCGGCAAATCTTTGATTTCATGATGCAGTAATGCAGCCATATTGTTGGCGTTCAAGGCGTTTGAGCGCCACAGGTCATCTGTCATATATGCTGTGAACTGTGCACCAACATAACGCATTTTGGAAAGAAGCTGCATGCCTTGTTTCTGGATACGTCCAAAGTCTTCCGCCAGCTGCGGGTCAAAAAAAACCACTGCTTCCCCATATAAAAGTCCGTTCTTCGTACCTCCGAAGGACAGCACATCCACACCCGCTTCAGCGGTAAAAGCCTTGAGTGATACCCCCGCGCCAGCCGCTGCGTTGGCGAGGCGTGCGCCATCCATATGCAGATAAAAGCCGTTTTCCCGGCACCAGGAGCTCAGGGCCTTTATTTCTCCGGCAATATACCGTGTGCCTACTTCTGTAAGCTGTGCAACGGACAGTACCTTGGGGTAAGGATAATGGACCTCTTTCCTCCTCTCTGGAAATCGCTCCAGAGAAGAGAGGCACAGCTTACCGTTTTTGCCGGGTACGGTTTCTATTTTTGACAGGCAGGCCGCTTCTACAGCACCGCATTCGTCCGTGGCAATGTGTGCTGTATTCGTACAAATCACACTTTGGTACGGACGCAGCAAAGCTTTGAGTCCCAGCACATTAGCCGCAGTACCGGAAAGGGCAAAAAAGACGCGGCTGTTTTCCCCAAAAGCTTCACGCAACAATGCCCCCGCTTCCTGACACCAAGGATCGGTTCCATAGGCGCGGGCATCACCTGTATTGGCCTTTTGCACGGCATCCAATACCTTGGGATGCGCTCCTGCATAATTGTCGCTGGCGAAAAATTTCATATATGTTCACGAAGTCCGGTTTGCATATCTTAGAGCAGAAAGCTTGTACATTTTTTACTCTCATTTGGAACATGAATGTATATCTTTCACCGGCATCAGCTTTTCAGCGCGCGAATAAACATATCCGCATCAACATTGCCGCCGCTGCAGACGATGACCACGGTCTTTCCCTCAATGTCCAATTTCCCGGACAACAGAGCCGCCAAAGGACAAGCGCCGCCCGGTTCGAGCACTAGTTTGAGCATTTCGAAGGCGGTCTTCATGGCATGCAGAACTTCTCTGTCGCCCACAGCCAGGCTGCCTGCAAGCAGACGTTTATTGACGGCAAAGGTCAGTCTTCCTGGGGTGACGGCCTGGAGGGAGTCGCAAATAGATTGGGCTTCCGGATGGTTGGATTCGCGTTTGCCTGATCGCAGCGAACGGGCAAGATCGTCAAATTCCGCAGGTTCCGTGGCGTAGACGGTGGTTTGGGGTGCTTTTTCTTTCACCGCAGTGGCTATGCCTGCAATAAGCCCGCCGCCGCTGCAGCTTGCCAGCATAAAATCCGGGACAACGCCCAAGGCTCGCGTTTGTTCCATAATTTCCATGCCGATAGTACCCTGTCCGGCCATGACCTGGTGGTCATCGTATGGTGGTACGATTGTAGCGCCAGTTTGGTCGGCGATTTCACATCCGAGGGTTTCACGATTTTCCTTCTTTCGGTCATACAATTTGACAGTAGCGCCATATGCCTTGGTGCCGTTAATTTTCGTCGAAGGAGCATCAGCGGGCATCACGATCGTTGCTGGTATGCCGAATATGGCACAGGCAGCTGCAACACCTTGGGCATGATTGCCAGACGACCATGCGACAATACCGTTCTTTTTTTGTTTCGGATCCAATTGCAGGACACGATTGCACGCTCCCCGGAACTTGAAGGAGCCTGTCCGCTGGAGAGCTTCATTTTTGATCAGTACCCGTGCCCCCAAAAGTTTGTTCAGGGCCGGACTTTCAAGCAAAGGTGTACGGATAGCGTAGGGGAGTAAACGCTGGGCCGCACTGACAACATCGGCATACGGCAGGACAAAATTCTCAGCATTTTTCTCGGAATCTGTCATAGTTCTTCCTGGTTGAAGGAATCGGACGTTATAATCAATGTGCTTTCAACATGCGGAGAGCCAATTCCAGATGATCCAGCCATATCTGTATAAAGCCAAGATACTCCGCGCTGCCTTTGAGCACAGGCGAACAAGTTATGCCGGCAGCTTCAAAATGGGATTTCCAGGATTGTTCTCCCTGGCCGGTGAGGTCGCGTAACGCATGGCGGCCTATGACCGACAGGAGAGGTAACAGCCATACATGGCAAACCTGACGTTCATGCAGCTTTTTCAAAATACGCGGCAATGCCGAAGCATCGCTCATAGTTCCCACATGGACGAGGGGATCCAGATGTTGTACGGCTTGAGCTAGGTCAGTATAACGAGCTGTGGCCGGGTGGAGGGCGCCATGACCTACCCAGACAACAGCTTCTTTTTTTTCACGTTCCACAGGCAGATGGCATAACAGGGCCGTAGCCGCGGCAGCTATATCGGCATCGCTGTGCAGTAGCGGTGCCCCTACCTGAACATGAATATTCCGCTCCCGGCTTAAAGTGAGTACTTCTTTCTGTACATTACCGTATTCCCGTCCCGGGATGCATTGCAGCGGCTGCACGGCCACATGGCTGTAGCGTTCAAAAGCCATTTTTTCGAGCGCCTTGCGTACCGAGTCGGTTTTTTTGCGCTTTATTGCCAAACGTTCACGTACCGGCAATGAGGTAAAAGCCCAACGCACGGGAAGGCCTGGGAAACGGGCGCGCACTTTTGTGTCGAAAAACTGCAAAGCAGATTCGCTTTGGCCGCTGCTGGAACCGAAGGCCGCAAGGAGGATACCCTGTTTCATAAGGACAGAGTAAGCCATGCATACGTGCGGTGCAAGTCTTGCGTTTTGTTGCTTTCAAAAACCGTTTCGCCCCTGCCGGGGGGGAATCATTCAGTGATGCATTATGAAATGACCTCTATCAAAGCTGAACCAGCGCTTTGTTCATTGAGAGACCGGCAGAAAATCGTAAAATTTTCTATTGGGATGGTGATATGAAAGCAGGCAGCTTCCGCAAATTTTTCCTGGTAGATATGCGCTTCATACAAGAGAAGAGTGTGTCGTACTACATCAATATATTTATAAGTTACTGTGACGCGAATGGTGGTGGTTTCCATACGTAGTCGGATCGGCAGTTCGGCAAGAACTGCCCGCACGGAATCCTGATATGCGCGGATCAGGCCTGCCGTACCGAGTTTAACGCCACCAAAATAACGAGTGACTACGCAAGCGAGTTCGCCCACACCGCTGTGCAATAAAATCGTCAACATGGGCCGGCCTGCAGTGCCGTGAGGTTCGCCATCGTCGCTGCATGCGATTCCGGCAGTATCACCGGGAGGGCCCGTACAAAAGGCCCAGCAGTTGTGTGTTGCATCCGCATACAGTTGTCGTAGGTTTTGGATAAAAGAACGGGCGTCCGAAACGTTTGGACAGTGAGCGACTGTCGCGAGAAAACGGCTACGGCGTATAACAAGTTGTACATTGTGTATTCGACCAAGGGCAAGATCAGGGATCTGGTACCGTTCGGACATGGTTTGCTGTAAAACGCCCTGTATCTGCTGGCAAGTTTGTGCGGTCAGATGGATGATACATGACGCAAACTGGAGGAGAACGTCATAACTGATACCACTCGTTATATTTAATTGAGAAATTGCATAACACGGACGCGGTCTTTTCTTTACGCAAGTCCTTGGACACTGACGCAGTGTCAAGTCGTTGTTGGGATTTTGAGTACTCGTTCCGGATATATTCCAAAGGCACCGTGTTCCAGGCAGGCGGTAATGGTGATATTTTTTGTAGCGGCCAGATCAAGTTCATGCGGAGTAGTAAGAGTTGCGTGGGTATCCCGTACGATGAGTACTTCGGGATAAAGAGGGGCTGCGTAATTTATTTGGGTGACAATGGCCATTTCGCCCGTGTTGAGTGTGACAATGCTGCCCACAGGATAAATGCCCACGCAATGGATGAATTCTTCCGTCAATTCTCCATCCAGATCGTGTTCCCGCATGCCGTAGAGCAGTCCGAGAGCCCGGTGCGGCGGCATAGCGTCCTTGTAAGCACGGCGACTGGAAAGAGCATCGTACACATCTACAATGCTTACAATTTTTCCCTGGATACTGATTTGCTCACCATGTTTGGCGTCAGGATAGCCCGTACCGTCTATGCGTTCATGGTGTTCAAGCGCTGCAAAGCGGACGCTTTCAGGAAGCCCTGGCACCTTCGTCAGATATTCATACCCAAGCGTAGGATGGTGGCGCATGGTGGAAAATTCTCCAGGCGTCAGACGTCTTGAGGCGGTCAGAATTTTTGCTGGCATCTGGGCTTTGCCAAGGTCGTGGAAAAAGCCTCCCATACCGGCTTCAAACACTGCCTCATCGCTATGGCCCAGATGGCGGACGAACATAGCGGTTAACATAGATACGTTCACACAATGTGAAAATGTATAGTCATCATGTGACCGTAACTTGCTGATGGCTTGCAGCGCGTTCGTATTTCGTAGAACGCTGCCTACGATACCCTCCACAACAACACTGCCTGCTTTGACATCAAGTTCACCATTGTTTTTGAAATTTTGCATGATCCGCTGAGTTGTTTTCAGTGCATCATGGTAGAGTGTGGCCGCCTTGGGTAATTCTTCCTTCAGATTAACTCGTGGTTTAAGCGGAGAGCCTTGCGGCTGCAATGGGTTGGAAGGGGATGCTTCCTGCTCAATGGCCGACATAAGTATCTGCTCAGAGGAATCGCCATACAGGGCAGCCCATTCTTTGTAACTGCGCTTGAGATCAACCACAGCCTCCATAAATCCCTGTTTCGAGACATTTTTTATTTCATCATTGGATTTTATGAGCCCTTCCGCTGAATACATAAAAGGGCTGTCTAAAGCTGTTCCGGAAGAGTCAGCAATATACATGCCAGGACGAAGATCTTTCACTGCAAATTTTCTGAGCATGGGATATGATTGTGAATATCTCACAAGGTAACGTAAATTATAATTTTTGGATTGCGCCGTCGTTTTGCGGCGTGGCACGAACGTATCGCCGACTACTTGGAGAATACACGCTAGGAGGCAAATTAAAATAGTTACAGAAAAAAAACAATGCGAAAAAATACAACGCGCTTTTTAGAGACAGCCCTTAAGGGCTACGTTTTTTCAGAACACCTGGGTTGCTGGTCCCGGCCTTGGGCGGAACGGATGAATTTGCCGGGGGGGTTGTTATTGCTCGTTGTCCGGGCATGGACTCAATAACCGGCGCTTCTGGGGAATATGTTATGTTTCCTGCCTGTGGCAAATGCAGGCTGCAGTCATAGGCCACACATTCAAAAACAGCCAGGGTACGCGCGGTAAGCACCCCTTCTGTTTCCAAATCTGTCAGTGCCAGATAATATACCCGACTTACAGGGGCATCGCCAGATGTCACGTTACAGGAAAGTAGCCATTCTTTTTGTCCATTGCCATCCCAATCGCCTTGAGCGATTAGATTCAGGTCGATGGTATCCAGCCCTTGTTTGAGAGTGAAGCCGTAGTCGCGTATTCGAACATCGCGCCGGGAGGGGGCGCTTTCCGCGAAAGTTTTGGGCGCTGACATAGGATTATCGGCGGCATAGCGGAACGAGGGGGATAGATGCCGAAAAAGGATATTTCCATAGTCTTTGCCAGACGTAAGTGCGGAGAATGGGTTGGAAAGATAGTTCCCCTGTTCATCAAGGAGAGAACGACGTACCATTTCTTGTCGTAGTTGCGCACACATGGTCTTGAACTGGCGTTCCTGAACCACACGTATCGAACGCAGGCTGCATGCAGGCAGAATAAGCAGGATGAGAAGCAGTACAAAGGCCCGCGTAAGGAAACGGTAGAGTATGGAATAATTGAACATGGCTCGCAAGGTAATAGAGCAAGAAACAGACAAGGCTTGAGATGGCTTTTACTGCGCCTTTACGGCAAAGTAAAGACAGGAGTCGGCGCGTTGACGGACAGGATGATGGAAGGCAACATATTTATCTGGTGAGGTATGCACTGGCATGGAGCATGCATTCCAATCGTGCATTGAGCATGGGAGAAAAGAACATGGCAGAAGAAAATGCGAGATTGAAACTTCCTGAACCTGAAAGGCGAAAAAAACGCGGAAAGGGTCGAGTGCTGGCATTGGTCTTCGGACTTGTGCTGTTGGGATGCGCAGTTACGTATGGCGCGTGGATATATTATTCCGTGCAAACACCCAGTGCTGTGCTCGAAAATAACCTTCTTACGCTGGGAACGCAGGTTCCATCTCGTGTAGCGGAAGTTATGGTGAAAAAAAACGAACACGTCCTGGCAGGACAGACACTTATCCGCTTTGAGGCTAGCACACATGAGATACATTCCGCTGAAGTCAGAGCGCAAGCGGCATCTGTGCAGAAGATGCTCCCCACCTCGGTCAGCATGGAGGAGGTAACGCGGCGGATTGCCGATGCACAAGGGGCTGAACAGAATTTGGCAAGCCGTATAATGCAGAGCCGTGCCCTGGAGGAAGAGGCGGCGCGCGACGTACAACGCCAGGCGGAGGAGCATGCAAAAGCCCAATTGGAATTGCGGCGTCTGGATTTACTTAGCGCACAATATTCCGTGCCCCGTGCACAACACGAACAAGCGCGCAATGAGGAAAGTAGTGCCCGGCAGAAATTGGAAAAAGCCCGCGCAATGCGCGAAGAATATAGCCGTATGCGCGCCACTGCGGACGAGGACCTTTACCGTATTAGAATGGAACTTGCGGATCTAAAAACCGTATATGGGCAAGCTCATGCTATGATCGGCAATGCGCAGAAATCGATGCCAGCCTCAATACAAACGCCGTCTGCGTCGAATCCTCCGGATATAATAGCACCGTCAGATGCCGTAGTCACAGATGTATTTGTTCAATCAGGCACATGGGTGCAGCCAGATCAGCAGCTCATCGCCATGGTGCCTGACGAGGGAGCTTTGGAAGCCACAGCTTGGTTTCCTGAAAAAGATGGCGCAAAAATACAGCCCGGCCAAAGTTGCCGTGTATTTATACTCGAATTGCCTGGAAAGAGTTTTTCCGGCAGAGTGGAACAGGTTCTCCCTGTGGGCAGCTTGCCCCCAAAATTTCCTCTTGCCGTGCCCGTACAGGCACGGCAGATTCCCGTCCGTATCCGTTTTGCTGTCGATGAAGCCGGAACTTATGCAGAACTGAAGCCTGGCATGCGCGCTGCGGTACGTGTGCATAATTTCACGCTCCCCTGGATGCGCATTAGTGCTCCGACGCAACAAAGGGGCGGCAAGGAATAGGCTGATATAGGAAGAGTGGGCGAGGGATAGCTTCCATTGAGGCAATATAAAACGGTATGCCAGTTTCTAAAGGGGATGAAATTATGGCCTATACGCGTGTTTCATGGGATCGGGCCTTGGAAACGGGATACACCATCGTCGATAATCAACACAAGCAATGGATCGCCGCTGTAAACGCACTCTTTGAGGCGCACCAGCGCAGCAAGGGACGCAAGGAAGTGGAGCGGACCATGGCTTTTTTGGTGGAGTATACGCTCAAGCATTTTAATGATGAGGAAGAACTTCAGGAAAAGTACGGGGACCCGCATAGTCTCGCTCATAAGCAGAACCATGCAGAATTTAAGAATGTGGCGCAGGATCTGGCCGCCGTATTGCACCGAGACGGTCCCACGGATGAGTTAATCAGCCATGTTTGTGTTACCATCAGCCGATGGATGTTTAACCACATCAAGCAGGATGACTTGAAGATGGCAGCATACATCCGGAGTAAGGAGCAACAGCGCTCTAAAACCAAAAGAGGATGGATCCGCCTATATGACGGGAAAAATTAGCGGTATTTTAAAAGCAGGTTTTTTCACCCTTGCCTCGCGCTCCGCTTACTTATGGACAAGCTCCAAGCCCACCAATAGCTGAGAAACCTTGGCGGGCTTGGTTTTTTAAATAGGGCTTCCCCCAGTTATTTCTTTTTCAGCCAAGGCATCATGCCGCGTAACTCAATTCCTACTCTTTCAATAGGATGTTCGGCCTCCAGACGCCGGGTTGCCTTGAATACCGGATATCCGGCACGGGCTTCGAGGATGAATTCACGGGCGAAAACGCCGTGCTGGATTTCCTTGAGTACCTTTCGCATTTCATTTTTGGTTTCATCGGTGATGATGCGCGGTCCGATGCGATAATCGCCGTATTCAGCAGTGTCACTGACAGAATAGCGCATTCTGGCTAACCCACCTTCATACATGAGATCCACGATGAGCTTTACTTCGTGCAGGCATTCGAAATATGCCATTTCAGGTTGGTATCCGGCTTCTACCAGAGTTTCAAAGCCAGCTTTGATGAGTGCTGAAAGCCCTCCGCACAGCACGGCTTGTTCTCCAAAAAGGTCCGTTTCGGTTTCTTCGCGGAAGCTTGTTTCAATAACGCCGGAACGTGTGCCGCCTATGCCTCTGGCATAGGCTAGGGCAAACCTGAGTGCATCGCCAGAAGCATCCTGATGGATGGCCACCAGGCAAGGGACGCCTCCTCCCTCGGTGTAGGTACGGCGTACCAGATGTCCGGGGCCTTTAGGGGCGATAAGAAATACATCCACATTCTTGGGAGGTGTAATTTGACCAAAGTGAATGTTGAAGCCATGGGCGAAAAGAAGGGCTTTGCCAGCTGTAAGATGAGGCAGGATGTCCTTTTCATACACAGCAGCTTGCGTTTGATCAGGCAGCAGGATCATGATAAGATCAGCCTTGGCTGCGGCTTCAGCAGCCGACATGGGGACAAAGCCATGTTCTTTTGCCAGATCATAGTTGACGCCACCCGGGCGTTGGCCAATCACAACATTCAGGCCGGAATCTCGCAAATTTTGGGCATGGGCATGTCCCTGGCTACCGTAGCCGATGATGGCGATAGTTTTGTTTTTTAACAGTGTTATGTCCGCATCTTTTTCATAATAGACTTTCATGTTCAACCTCTTCATAAAAATTGGAATGTTCTTCAAAAAGAGACAGTCGCCTCAGGGAGGCATATTGATGCATCGCGTCACCACCTCCCGTATTCACTCCATAGAACGGCACATAGCCATCGCCCCCGTACGAGCGATTTCCTTGATACCGAAACGCTGTAAAAGCTTAACGACGGCATCGAGCTTTTCCTTGTCGCCAGTTGCCTCCAGGGTAAGCTCGACCATACTCACATCAATAACTTTGCAACGGAAGATTTCAGCGATGCGCAAGATTTCGCCTCGTCTGGAGTCTTCAGCCCGTACCTTAAGGAACATCATTTCGCGTTCCACAACAGAAGCACCGGCAAGGCTGTCCACAGTGATGACCGGTATCAGTTTGTGCAACTGCTTGGTGATTTGTTCGAGGATTTGCTCATCGCCATAGGTGACGATGGTCATGTGCGATACCCCCTCCTCAAAGGTAGGGGCCACATTAAGAGATTCAATATTGAAGCCGCGTCCGCTGAAAAGCCCGGCTACCCGTGAAAGTACGCCTGGTTCATTTTCCACTCGTACCGAAAGGACATGTCGCATCTGGCCGCCTCCTATACCAAGAGCATTTCGTCAAGGCCTGCACCGGCCGGAACCATCGGGTACACGTTTTCCTCACGGGCCACGCGCACATCGATAATAGTCGTACTGGATGATCTGAGCGCCTTGGCCATGATGGGTTCAAGATCTTTCGGGCGTTCGATGCGAAAACCCTCTGCTCCATAGGCTTCGGCCAGTTTGACGAAATCAGGTTGAGCTTCCATGCAAGTAGAGCAATAATTCCGTTCGTAAAACAGCTCCTGCCATTGGCGAACCATGCCGAGATAGGCATTGTTGAGGATCAGAATTTTGATCGGCAGTTTGTGGCATACTGCAGTAGCCAACTCCTGAATGTTCATCTGAATGGAGCCGTCTCCCGCCACATCTACGACCAGCTTGCCGGGAAAGGCAAGTTGTGCGCCTATGGCTGCCGGAAATCCATATCCCATGGTTCCGAGGCCGCCGGAGGTCAGCAACGTGCGAGCCTTGGCAAAACCGTAAAACTGTGCGGTCCACATCTGGTTCTGCCCGACTTCCGTAGTGATGATGGCGTCACCTTTGGTGAGCTTGTGCAGACACTCAATAACCGCCTGAGGTTTGATAATTTTGCCGTTCTGGCCGTCTTTCTTATTATAGTCCAGTGGTTGTTCGGAACGCCAGGAGGCGAGTTGCCGCAGCCATGCGGCATGCTTTGCTTGCCATTCTTCTGGGCGCATATGTTCAAAAGCGATCTCGTGGATACCCTTCAGCGCCTTCGGCGCTGTACCTACCACAGGGACATGCACCCGTACATTTTTGCGTATCGAGGTCGGATCAATATCAATATGGATGATTTTAGCCTTTGGCGCAAAGGAAGAAAGTTTGCCCGTAACGCGATCGTCAAAGCGAACGCCTACGGCCATAATAACATCCGCATTATTGACGGCCTTGTTGGCCACATAAACACCGTGCATTCCTACCATGCCGAACCAGAGCTCCTCATGGGCCGGAAAAGCGCCAAGCCCCATGAGGGTGGCGACAACAGGCAGGCGCAGATCCTTCGCAAGAGCGGACAGATGCTGAGAGGCATCGGAGGCGATGACGCCACCTCCAGCGAACAGCACCGGACACTTCGCTTCCCGCAAGTACTTCATGGCAAGATGCAGATGATTCGGGTTGGGGTCGCTCGTCGGGTTATAGCTACGCATGGGAATCTTTTTAGGCCAGTTGAATTCTGTTTTTTGCAACATCACATCTTTGGGCAAATCTACAAGCACCGGGCCAGGACGTCCTGAACGTGCGATATGAAAGGCCTGACGGATGACCTTGGCAAGCTGGCGTACATCTTTGACCAAAAAATTGTGTTTGGTGCAAGGACGAGTGATGCCTACGATGTCGACTTCCTGAAAGGCATCATTGCCAATGAGCTTACAGGGCACCTGCCCCGTGAAGACGACCAGAGGGATGGAATCACAATACGCCGTGGCGATACCTGTTACCGTATTGGTGGCACCGGGACCAGAGGTGACCAGACAGCAGCCCACCTTGCCAGTGGCTCTGGCGTATCCGTCTGCGGCATGTACCGCCGTCTGCTCATGCCGCACCAGAATATGCTTGATATCAGGATGTCTGGAGAGTTCGTCATACAGGTCGATTACCGCTCCACCGGGATACCCGAAAATAAGATCGACATGCTCTTTCTTCAAGGATTGAAATAAAATCTGCGCACCAGTGATTTCCATGAGTACTCCTCTGTTATTCCGTGCGCTTGCAGTATGTGTATGCGACAGTCAACACGTTAATTTAACAGGTAAAAAAACGTCATCCGCGAAATGGAGTGCCGGGAAGCCGTGTGCATCCTTCACGCATGTGACGCCGCACGGTATTTGTCCAGCATGGCCATAAATTTTGTTTTACCGTCAAGCTTTTGTTTTTTCAATTGTTTCAAGGTTTGGGCTTCTGTTGGTGTGCGGTAGGGTTTGCTTTCAAGTTTTTCAATCTGCTTTTCATACAGGAGATGTTCGTCCCAGAGCGTTTTCAGCTCGGGGTCGTTTTTTGCATATTTTTCCAACAATTCAACTTCATGAGGTTCCATATTCCCTCCTTTTTAGGTTGAAATGGTCGTCCGGAGCAGTTCAGTTACCGGCGCGGACGGCCAAAGGTGCGGCATGCCGGCGCATGTCTCAAAGACCCCCGTACAGGGATGCTTATGCCAGCCTGAGGGCATATTGATACAAAGAGTCGACGACTGCGATCTCGATTAGTTTAATGATCAAAAGAACGACAACTGGTGAAAAATCGATCCCCGCCATATAAGTAAAAGGCAGATGCTTACGGATGCGATAATATACGGGTTCTGTAAGAGCGCGTAGGATCCGTACAATAGGATTGTACGGATCGGGCCTTACCCAGGAAAGCACGGCAGAGATGATCACGATCCAAAAATATACGTTGAGCACAGTATAAAACACCACGGCGATTGCTCTCATCAGATTGGGCAGAACGATCATGGCTACTCCGGTATAATTTGTGGCACGATTTTGGGCCGCGTTGCTGGCACTATTCTTTTATAGAACTGAAGTGCTTTCAAGGGAAACTTCCCGTATGGCTTGTTCCAGATTGAGAAAGGATTCTACATGTCCTTTCGCCTGGAGACTGGGATTACGGTATGCCAAAAAACATACTCCAGCAGCTTCGGCCGCCATGGCATCAAGTAGGCTGTCACCCACGAAAATTAGATCTCCCGGCGGATGCTTCCAGTTTTCGGCTATGCGCAACAAACCGTCAGGCGCTGGTTTCGCTTTTACATCAGCTACCGTCATCACGAGATCGAAGTACGGGCGCAGGTTGAAACTGTCAAGTACCGCGCCCATGCCACTTCCTCGATTGGTAAAAACTGCCAGACGCACACCGCAGGTGCACAAGGCATCCAGGCAGTCATGTAATCCAGGTTCGGGGTGAACCATGGGGAGAATTTCACGTTCGTAATCCACATGCCGGGCGAATTCGCCCAACCGTTCGTGCATTTCTTGCGGGAAAATATGGAGCAATGTCTCTCGCACGGAGTGCATATGGGCATAGTTTTCTTCGTCAGGATTCATAGGGTCAAGACCGCCGATTTCACGGATCCGGTTGTAGTAAGCTATATTCGCCATGCGTGAATCAATTAGCACGCCATCGCAGTCAAAAACCACGCCAGCGATGCGGGTGGGCAAAATTTCCCGCCACCAAACTGCCTTACTCATATGACATCGTCCCATAGAATAAAAGAAAAAGCCTTTGCAAGCCAGGGACGTTCGGGATGAGGCGCCTTCATGCCTAAAGCTTTCCATAAAGGGGCTTGGGTTGATTTCGGTGTGTGTATCGGTGGAGTCTGTCCCCAAAAAGGAAAAAGTTCTGTTCGCATATCTGCAAATACTGACATGACTTCGTGTAGTTCCGAACATATTAAGCTATCCGTAAAGAGCAGCATACTATGTTCCGGCAGGAAAAGCGCCGCGTTTTCCAATAATAAATGCCAGTGCAGGGAAGGCCGAATGATAGCGTCAAATCGTTGCGTACTTTGCGTTAAGAGCAAAGCATCTTCCTCTTCATCCTCCATTTCAACGCCGAGCATAGTGCCAAAGTCATCGGAAAGCGCCAGGCAATGCTGTTCAAGTTCTTGGATTTCCATATACTGTTCTTCAAGAAGCCATACCTGCAAAAGAATTTTTTGCGCGGCAAGCATGGCTTCTTTCATGTGATGGACTGTAGCGGCTTCACCTTCTTTGCCTTGGGCAAAGAAGGCAATATCCCGTATCTCCTGAAAAATGCCCAGATATTGCGCTTGTTTCTCGGTGGCGAGAAGACTATGTACCGGCATGTTCTTTGCGGCAGCATTGTTCATGTTCCGCACCTGCTCCACGTAATGTGCTGCATCTTGCGGAGCAAGGGGGAAGTTGACTGGAATATAGAATCCCTTTTGAGGATTCGGCAAACCGGGCCAGAGATGGAGTAGAGAAGAAGGAAGCGAGATGTGATAAAGCTCTTTGTGCAAAAAGGGCATACAGAGCAATGGGCTGGCGGACATTATTTTTCCTTTTCAACATGGGACAATTTTTACTATAACCACGCATTTCAACCTAGGCAAGCCCACTGATCGGCTTATACTTCTCCCGGCACATGCGGCGTTTCTGTCCATTAAGAATAATAGTACGGAAGATGCTTGCCTGCCGCTTCTTTTACCTATAGAGAACATCAGTAACGCAGCTTTTAGGAGACTGGCTATGAAAATCGCGGATCGTCTCTCGCGTATCCGGCCTTCGGCAACCTTTGTCGTAAACACGAAAGCATCAGAGCTGAAAGAACAAGGCCGGAAGATTATCAATCTCGCTATTGGAGAACCGGATTTCCCAACGCCCGCTCATATCTGCAAAGCCGCGCAAAAAGCTATTGACGAGGGGTTTACGCGTTACACTGCTGTACCCGGCATTGCTGAATTGCGCCAGGCTGTGGGCATGTATTACAAACGCTGTTACGGTCTTGAGCCGCCCGTGGAATCCATACTGGTCTCCAACGGCGGTAAGCATTCTTTATTCAACTATTTTTTGGCGTTGCTTAATCCTGGTGACGAGGTCATTATTCCCGTTCCATATTGGCTGAGTTATCCCGATATGGTGATACTGGCCGGTGGAGTACCTGTATTCCTCCCCGTCAACGCGAAGGAAGGCTTTAAACTGACGCCTGAAAAGCTTGCCAAGGCGATGACGCCAAAAACTCGCCTGCTTATCCTGAACGCGCCGTCCAATCCCACCGGGGTCAGCTACAATCAGGAAGAACTCAATGCGCTGATTGACTGCTGCGTCACAAAGGGTGTGTGCGTGGCATCCGACGAAATTTATGACCGCATCGTCTATGCGCCTGCAACCTCTGTAAGCGCCATTCGTCGGTGGCAGCATCATCCAGAGCTGGTCACCGTGTTCAACGGTTGCTCCAAAAGCTTTTCAATGACGGGCTGGCGCGTGGGTTATTGCGTCGGTCATCCGCAACTCGTTAAAGCCATGAGCACCATTCAAGGCCAATCTACGTCCAATGTCTGTTCCATTGCGCAGAAAGCCGCCGTGGCCGCCTTGTCGGGGGCCTATGATTGTGTCGCGGAAATGGTAGCAGCCTTTCAGCGCCGTCGCGATCTAGCTCTGCACATTATGTCTTCCTGGAAAGGGGTACTGTGCCCGAAACCTGAAGGCGCTTTTTATCTTTTTGCGGATATGAGCTGCTATTTCGGTAAAAACGGTATTACCAGCTCTTCAGACATCTGCACATATTTCCTCGAAAAAGCAGGCGTGGCTCTGGTGCCCGGCTCGGCCTTCGGTGACGATGCTTGTGTACGCTTTTCCTATGCAGTGGCTGATGAGGTGCTGAAACAAGCGCTTAAAAACATGGAGAACGTGTTGCCGGGATAATTTCCGGGCATTACCCTTCCCCCGCAATCTGTCGAAGTTCGCCCCACAGTTCTTCCACTCCCAGCCTCTTCTTGGAGACGGAACAGAGCAGGGGAGGTCCCCCTCCCAACAGAACAGCCCATTGCTCCTGCCGTTGTGATCGTTCCCGCAGGCTACATTTGTCTGCCTTTGTCAGCACCGGTAGAAGGAGAATATTTTGTTGCTTAGCAAAAACCGTGAGCTCTACATCTGATTTCTGAGGTGCCAGACGGCAATCCAACAATAGCACAAGCGCCCGTAGAGCGGAATTTTTTGTCAGGTAGCCCTCAACCAATTGACGGAAGACTGCCTGTTCTTCCTTGCTGCACTGCGCGTAGCCATACCCCGGCAAATCAACAAGATAAAAGGCATCGTGAGGTGCCCGATAAAAATTCAACGAACGGGTTTTGCCAGGCGTGGCACTTACTTTGGCTAGGTTTTTCTGTAAGGCCAGCGCGTTGATCAGCGATGACTTGCCCACATTCGAACGCCCGGCAAGCGCAATGTGGGGCAGATGCGTAGCGGGAAGCTGCGCCGACGCATACACGGTATGTTCCAAAATAAGACGCGGCTGCATGAAAAAGCCTGGAAAAATTTTAACCTTGCGGGTTGACAAGATAAAAGTTATTAAAACATGGTACAGCTTGCATTCTTGGATTGGATACACTACTCAAAACAGCGCATACTGGAAAATTCCCAAGCGTCCAGCTTCCCGACATATCGTGTTCCCAGGCAAATGGCAAACGCGCTGAGAGCAGTATAAGACAGCACTGTAGGAAGTATTATGATGTACCGTTTTTTAGTTTTGAATGGTCCCAATCTGGGCGCGCTGGGAATTCGCCAGCCGGAAATTTATGGCCCACAGGGTATGGACGCTGTTCCCGAGATAGTGTTGGACTTGCTTGGGCCTCGTTCCACCCAAGTGTATCTGGATTTTTTCCAATCAAATCATGAAGGTGTTCTGCTGGACAAGTTGGAACAAGCTCATCACGAAAAACAAGATGGTATCGTTTTCAATGCCGGTGCCTACACGCACACCAGCCTTGCCCTGGCTGATTGTCTGGCCTGGATACAAGTGCCCTGTGTGGAAGTACATATCAGCAATGTTTTTTCTCGGGAAAGCTTACGCCAGCAAAGTATGCTGGCCCGGCATACTGTCGGCGTCATCAGCGGTTTCGGCATGTTGGGTTATGCTTTGGCTGTGCAGGCCCTTGTTCACCATTGTGACAAAATCAGATAAGTTCAATTCTATATTAAACATGTCGTTGTACCTGATCTGGAATGCGCGACTGCCACCATTTTTGAGGGAGCTCACATGTATTCGACTACGGATTTTCGTAAAGGACTGAAGATTGAAGTTGACGCCACCCCGTATGAAATTGTTGAATTTCAGCATTTCAAGCCTGGAAAAGGCGGGGCTATGGTACGCACGAAACTGCGCAATATTCTCACCGGACGTATGCAGGACATCACTTTTCGTTCCGGGGAAAAAGTGGGGAAGCCGGATTTGGAAAGCCGTGATATGCAATTTTTATACAGAGAAAATAGCGAGTTGGTATTTATGGATATGACCAGCTACGAACAGATGCACCTGGGAGAAGAAAACACGGGTGGCAAAGCCGGCTTCCTCAAGGATGGCCAGGAGTGCCGGGTACTATTGTATAAGGGAAGAGCCCTAGACATTGATATCCCTGTTTCTCTGATACTTGAAGTAGCGAACACCGAACCTGGTGCCAAGGGGGACACCGTTAGCAACGTGACCAAAGCAGCTACGTTGGAAACCGGCTTGGTTATTCAGGTGCCGCTTTTCGTCAATATCGGCGACAGAGTGAAAGTGGACACCAGAAGTAAGGAATACCTCGGTCGCGAATAAAAATGAATAAGATTAGGTGAGGACTCGGAGTGGATGACAGAAAAATCGCCCATGAATTGGGCGGTCTTTTGCTTATATTTTGGGGACTTTTTGTCCTCTTAAGCCTTGTGACTTTTGATCCTGGCGACCCCAGCCTGAACCATGTGGTGAGCGGCAATATAGCCATCCAAAACAGGGCTGGCATATTCGGAGCATCTCTTGCTGGTTTTCTTAATGATTTATTCGGAATAGGCGCGTATATCTGGCCACTTGCATTTTTGATCATGGGCGGCGCTATGGTTTCCGCGCTTTTTGATCTTCCATGGTGGCGCTGGTGCGGCGCCTTTTTACTTTCTGTGTCCTTCTTGGTGGCGGGAGAGGCTTTTTCGCTTCGTATCGGTGATATGGTTGGCGGCGGCATCGCCGGG
>JGI24705J35276_12238434_pt1 | contig 22055 bp, 21 predicted proteins | sample TergutNt197P4_FD_35276 | JGI IMG/M metagenome (IMG submission 35276) | reverse complement strand
GGACGGGGAGGCGTGTTGCGGCAGATGATTTGGTCGCCAAACCGGATGTCGATAAAACCGTACCTGTCCCAGCCTTGAGCGGCTGAGACAGTACGGTAAAAAGAGAAGAGTTTTTTGAGTTTGTATTCATATTGCGTCAGGTCGCCCATCATGATAGTTTGATGACCTGTACGTTGGATGATTTCGATGTTGTGGGGGTCGTGAACGTATAGCTGTTCTATTTGGGCGTTCCAAAATCGGTTTTGGCGGATATAGCGTCCAAAGTCGTAAAGTTGGGCTAACCAGGTTTCTTCTTCTATGGGGATTTGGCCCGATACTACGGGTACGTAGGCGCTGCGTTGGGGCATTACGGGAAAAAGGGCTCCCAACTCATCTATATAGTAACTTCCCTTCTCTGTTTCTAACCTCAGGATGGGGGTACGTTGGACCAAATCTATGTGCAGATCGCCGTTAATTTGGGCATAAACCTGGCAATGTTTGATGCCGCTTTCGGCCGATAAACGCTGTTCTATACGGTGCAGGTTGATTTCGGACCATTTCATGCCGGTAGCAACTAACCGGTGCCTTTGAAGAAAATCATCGATTTCCTGCGGCAGCACCATACGGTTCACGCTGCTGTCTGCAATATGCAGCCGGATTTGGGTACAGGATAGGTGCGGCTGCTGTTGGGCCGCGAGTTTGGCGCAAAAGACAAAATAGGCGGCTATCGTCAAAAAGAGGCAAACGATGCCGGTAATCTTAACTATCTTTTTCAGCGCCTTTTTCATACTCTTTCTTCCAACATGGTTTTGATGGGAGCTACCATCCGATCAATATCTCCTGCCCCTAAAGTAATTAAAACATCTAAGGGTAAGGTTTTTAAAAAATCGACCAAATCTTCTTTGGACATCAGCCATTTATCTTTTAAGGAGACTTTGGCCAGCACTGTATCGGAAGAGACGCCGGGGATGGGTGCTTCCCGAGCAGGATAGATGGGCAACAGAATCAATGCGTCGGCCAAACTCAGGGCGGCCCCAAAGGCGTCGGCAAAATCGCGGGTACGGCTGAATAGATGAGGCTGAAATACGGCTGTGATCTTTCGACCCGGATACATACTGCCCAGGGATTGAAGGGCCGCAGTCACCTCTGCCGGATGATGGGCGTAATCGTCCATGTAGGTATAACCCCGTTGGTCGAACTGCAGATCAAATCGACGAACCGTTCCCGAAAAATCAGCCAAAGCAGCCCTTATCTTTGGAGCGGGAATGTTGTGTAAGTATGCTAAGGCCGATGCGGCTACGGCATTTTCTATATTGATTTTTCCGGCAATACCCAGACGACAATCGTTCAGAAGGTTTCCATTCAGATGCAGGGTAAAGCGATAATATCCCCCCGTTTCCCAAACAAGGTCAGAAGCATAAAAGTCGGCGGGCGTGTCTAAGGCGTAGCGGTACAGGTTGTATTTTCGGTCGGCAGGCAAGTGAAGCCCGACGCCCTGTTTGAGCACTAAATTTCCACCCGTCTTTATTTGGGATGCAAAGGCGGCAAAGGCTTCTTCCAATTGATCGTGATTTCCGTATATATCCAAATGATCGGCGTCCGTGGAGGTAATGATGGCGGCTTGCGGATGTAGTTGCAGAAAAGAGCGATCATACTCATCGGCTTCGGCCACTAAATAAGGGGAGTGGCTAAGGAGGAGGTTGCTTTGGTAATTCTTGGAGATCCCCCCCAGAAAGGCGGTGCAACCCACTCCGGCATGGTTAAAGATATGGGCGAGGAGGGTAGAGGTGGTGGTTTTACCGTGGGTGCCGGCAACCGCCAAACACGTTTTGGTATCGGCGATTTGCCCCAAAGCCCGAGCGCGTTTGAGGAGGGTATACCCATTTTGCCGGAAGTAGTTCCACTCCTTGTGGTCCGAAGGGATGGCGGGGGTATAAATCACTAAAGTATCCTTTGGCCTGTTGCGTACAGGCTTGGGAATTAAGTCTGTATTATCTTCGTAATGAATAACTATTCCCTCCTGTTCCAAGGCAAAGGTCAGGTTTGAGGGACATCGGTCGTAACCGGCCACGTAAGCGCCTGCATGGGCATAGTAACGCGCCAAGGCGCTCATGCCAATGCCCCCTATGCCTATGAAATAGATTTGCGCGTACATAACATCAGGCATCGATGAGGTTATTTATCTGGTTAACAATCTCTTTAGCAGCATCCGGTTTGGCTAATTGCAGGATGATGCGTGCTAAAGAGTCCCTTTTTGAGGTATCAAAGGCTAAAGCAAGGGCGGCTTGCATCAGTCGAGCGGGCGCTTCTTTTTCGGTGACGATAAGGGCTGCCTCTTGTCGGACTAAAGCCATGGCGTTATGGGTCTGATGGTCCTCGCTCACGTTGGGCGAAGGAACAAAAATAACGGCCTTGCCGGCTATGCACAATTCGGCGATGACGCCGGCTCCTGACCGCGAGATTACCACATCGGCGGCGGCAAAGGCCAAATCCATGCGTTGGATAAAAGGATGGAGGTGGAGCCAGCCCGCCGGATGGTTTTGAACAAAATTTTGGCACTCTTCACGGTAATAAGCTCCGCACTGCCAAATGATATCGACGGGGGCCTTTTCGCCCTCCTGTTCTCTATATGCCTGTATGCAACGGTTAAGGGTACGAGCGCCCAAACTGCCGCCTGTGACTAAGATACAAAGACGGTTGGCGGCTATTCCAAAGAAGTTTTTCCCCTCTTGTCTGAGTGCCGAATTGGCCGTTGTGATGGTACTGCGGACGGGATTGCCGGTCAGTCGAATTTTTTCTTTAGGAAAAAAACGTTCCATGTTGGGATAGGCGGTGCATATAACGGTAACTTTTTTGGCTAACAGCTTGTTGGTAATACCGGCGTAAGAATTTTGTTCCTGTATGAGGCAGGGGATTTTTTTACGGGCAGCCATCCACAGCAAAGGGCCGCTGGCATATCCTCCTACGCCTATGGCGATATCGGGGCCAAATTCTCGAAGGATTTTTCGCGCTTTGTTCAGGCTTTTTGCGATTTTAAGCGGAAGACCCAAGTTTTTGATCCATGCTTTGCGTTGTAAACCCGCAACCGGCAGGCCAACAATTCGGTACCCTTCTGCAGGAACTTTTTCCATCTCCATCCTTCCTTCGGCGCCCACAAAGAGTACCTCGGCCAGAGGATACTGTACTTTGATTTGATGGGCAATGGCAATGGCGGGATAAATATGTCCGCCCGTGCCGCCTCCGCTGATAATTACTCTTATAGACTTATTCATAAGCCGACCTCCTCCTTTTGAATGCTTGTTTTTTCCAAGGTACGGCTAACGGCAAGTATCAACCCCACCGCAACGCATACAGCCAAAAACGAGGTTCCACCGCGGCTTACCAAAGGGAGGGTTTGTCCCGTTACGGGTAAAAGACCCACATTTACCCCTATATGCAGCAGGGCTTGAAACACGATGTACAACCCCAGGCCAATGACCAGCAAGGCCGAAAAACGGCGGGTGCAACGCTGGGCAATCAGGCAACTACGGTAGAAAAACCAGAGAAAAAGCATCAATACGGCCGATCCGCCCAACAAGCCGTACTCTTCTACAATAATGGCGTATATAAAATCCGATTCGGGTTTGGGCAGGTAATGACGCTGGGTACTGTTTCCGGGGCCTTTACCCAAAATACCGCCCGAGGCAATGGCGATTTTGGCCTGGTCGGCCTGGTAACTATCTCCATCTTCCTCATTGACAAAAGTGGTGAGGCGTTGAATGGCTGTTTCGACTCGGGGGAACATAGGGGTCCACATGGCCAAAACCACCATCAGAACAAGAGCTGCGCAGACGATGCCTAAGGTTTTTAAAAGATGTTTGGCAGAAACCCCTGCGATCACCAAAATCATCAAGGCGGTACTCCCCAGGAGCACCCCGGCGGAGATACTCCCCCAAAGCAGGAGGAGGCACACTAAACCCACAGGGAGGAGGAGGTAGATCAAAAACTCCTTAAAAGTGTTACAGGAATGGTCTTCCAAGGCTTTGGCCATATAGAGCATCAGGGCGACTTTGGCTAACTCAGCGGGTTGAAAAGAGAGGCCTGCAACCTCGATCCAGCGCGTACCGTCGTTGTGGGTAGTGCCCCAAAAGAGGGTGGCTGACAATAAAAATATGGCAAAGATCAGGCCCAAAAGAGCTAAACTGCGGTACATTCCCAAAGGAATAAGGTGGCATAAAAAGATCACCCCCAAACCGGCGGTTACAAAGAGAAATTGCTTGAACAGGAAGTAGAAAACCGTTCTGTTGCCGACGAGCACAATGCCCGAAGAGTAGATCGCCATCAAAGAGATCAGGGCGAGCAAGAGGACAATAATCCAAATGCCTTTGTCTCCTCCGATGGTTTTTCTGACTTGCGTCGTTATGTTTTCCTGTTCGGGATACATGGGTTATAATTTTCTGATGGCTTCTTTAAATTGTTGCCCGCGGTCTTCGTAGTTCTTAAAGAGGTCAAAACTGGCGCAGGCGGGTGAGAGGAGCACTGTATCGCCCGATTGGGCTAAATGATAGGCAGTTTGTACGGCTTCGGCGGCAGAGCGAACCTCGGTAATGGAGGGGATCTTATCCCCAAAATCATGCAGGAGTTTGCTGTTGTCGACGCCCAGGCATATTAGGGCCTTTACCTTGGTTTTGACCAAATCAAAGAGCAGGGTGTAATCGTTTCCCTTGTCGGTGCCTCCGGCAATCCATACTACCGGAGTTTTTATCGTCTCTAAGGCATACCAGGTCGAATGTACATTGGTGGCTTTGGAATCATTGATATAGAGTACGTTTCGTATTTTACCCACCTGCTCCAAACGATGTTCCACCCCTTTAAAACTCATCAGGCTTTGGCGAATATGCTCGTGGCGGATATTCATGACCTGTCCGGTTATGGCTGCTGCCATAGAGTTGTATACATTGTGTTTGCCTTGCAGGGCCAATTCGTCAATAAAAATCTTAAATTCGTCGTCGCCGTATTTCGAAGTAATTTGACCCTCGTGCGCCGAGGCGCCCTGTTCTTCTGTATGTTCTTGACTAAAAGGAAGTTTTTTTGCTTTGAGGACAATTTTATTCAGATGATCCACCGTAATTTCGTCGTCGGAACAAAAGATAAAGTAATCTTCGGGTTTCATGTTTTGGGTAATCCTGAACTTGGCGTTGATGTATTTTTGCATATCATTGCTGTAGCGGTCCAAATGGTCGGGAGTAATATTGAGCAGGATGGCTAAGTCGGCCTTAAAATCGTACATATTGTCTAATTGAAAACTGCTCAATTCCAATACAATAATATCGTATTGTTGGGTGGCCACCTGATAGGCATAACTTTGTCCGATGTTGCCGGCTAACCCCACCTTTAATCCTGCATTTTTTAGGAGGAAGTAGATCAGCGAGGAGGTGGTGGTTTTTCCGTTACTGCCTGTAATACAAATCTTTTTGGCGCGATCGTAGCGACCGGCAAATTCGATTTCGGAGATCACGGGCGTTCCTTTGCGGAGCAGTTGCGCCACTAAGGGGGCCGTATCGGGAATCCCCGGACTTTTGATCACTTCTGCGGCATTCAATACCTGCTCAGGCGTATGGCGCCCCTCCTCAAAATCAATAGCGTGCTCCCTGAGCATCTCTTTGGCCTGCTCCTGAAGATCGCTTATGTCCGAAAGAAAAACGTCAAAGCCTTTTTGTTTGGCCAAAACGGCAGCGCCCACCCCGCTTTCTCCTCCTCCCAATACTACAATTCTCTTCATATTATCTGATTTTTAATGTTGCAATACTAACAATGGCCAACAATACGGCCACAATCCAAAAGCGGATCACGATTTTGGCTTCGGGCATAGCCTTTAAGGGCTTGGTAATTACCGACTCCACTCCCTCTTTTTGAAAATGGTGGTGCAAGGGGGCCATTTTAAAGATGCGGCGTCCTGTTCCGTATTTGTGTCGGGTGTACTTAAAATAGTAGCGCTGTAGAATAACCGACAGGCTTTCTATAAAAAATATTCCGCATAAAATAGGAATTAACAGCTCTTTACGGATTAAAATGGCAAATACCGCTACGATTCCGCCTAAGGCTAAACTGCCGGTATCGCCCATAAAGAGTTGGGCGGGATAGGCATTATACCAGAGGAATCCAATCAGCGCCCCGATAAAGGCGGCTATAAAGACCACCAATTCGCCGCTGTTGGGAATGTACATGATATTCAAATATTTTGCATATATCACGTTGCCCGATAAATAGGCTAAAATTCCCAAGCTTACCGCAATCACAATGGTAATGCCGGTGGCCAAACCATCCATGCCGTCGGTTAAATTGGTGCCGTTAGATACGGCGGTAATAATAAAGATGATGGCCAATACGTAGATGATCCAGCCGGCCCACTCCCCGCCTATTCCCTTAAAAGGCCATAGCCACGCATAGTCAAATTCATTTCCCTTGAAAAAAGGGATGGTGGTGATGGTTCCCAAACCGTCTACTACCGAGAACTCCCGCTGAAAAAAGAGCACCAACCCCACCAACAATCCGAGTCCGACCTGTCCGATTATTTTAAATCGTCCCTGCAATCCCTCTTTATTCTTTTTAAATACCTTTATATAATCGTCGGCAAATCCAATACAACCTAACCAAACCGTAGAGACCAGCATCAACTGTATATACAGGTTGGTCAAATCTCCAAAAAGCAGGGTAGGGATCAGGAGGGCCCCGATAATGAGGAAGCCTCCCATGGTGGGGGTACCTTTCTTGGCCAACTGACCCTCTAAATCGAGTGCGCGGATCGATTCTCCGATTTGCTTCCGCTGCAATATCCGAATCAGTTTTTGTCCGCAGAAAAGGGCAATCAGCAGGGCGGCTACAATAGAAAACATAGAACGGAAAGTCAGGTATTTGAGCAAACCGAATCCGGGGAAATCAATCGTATTTTTAAAGTACTCGTAGAGGTGGTATAACATGAGGCAGGTATTAGGCTAAATATTCTGTTAATAATTCCTTGTCGTCAAAATGGTGTTTGATTCCCTTTACCTCCTGATAGTTCTCGTGCCCCTTTCCGGCAACCAAAACAATACTCTTTGGAGGAGCCATAAGCAGGGCTGTTTTAATAGCCTCGCGACGGTCGGTAATGCAAATACAGTGGGCCCTTTCGGAGCGGGTAAGGCCCTGGAGCATTTCCTTGATAATCTCCATAGGATCTTCGGAACGGGGGTTGTCGGAGGTAAAGATGACTTGGGTACTCTGCTCGTAGGCAATTCGGGCCATTTTGGGACGCTTGGCCTTGTCGCGGTCTCCTCCGCAACCCACCACGGTGTAAAGAGCCTGTTCGGGCATCAGAATCTCCCGAAGGGTAGCTAATGCATTGCTAAGGGCGTCCGGTGTATGGGCATAATCGACTACGGCGGTAATTCCCTTTTTTCCTTTAACGTACTCCAATCGACCCGACACGCTTGGGAGTTTAGAGAGCGCTTGTAATACTTCTTGCGGTTCCGCTCCCAATAGCCGAGCTGCGGCATAAACGGCTAAAAGGTTGTAGGCATTGTGTTTGCCAATAAAGGAGCTGGATAACTCCCTGCCGTCTATATTCAGGAACATCCCTTCTACGCTTTGCTCAATGATGCGTCCATGAAAGTCGGCCGGGCTTTTGCAGGCATAGGTGTAGGTATGGGCCGCACTATTCTGTACCATCACCTTTCCGTTTTTGTCGTCGGTATTGACTAAGGCAAAAGATTCGGGGGAGAGATGGTCAAAAAAACTTTTTTTGCATTGCAGATAGGCGGCAAAACTTCCGTGGTAATCCAAATGATCGTGGGTAAGGTTAGAAAAAACAGCCCCGCTAAAGTGCAAACCGGCAATCCTCCCTTGAGCAATGGCGTGAGAACTAACCTCCATAAAACAATAGGCGCACCCTTTGGCTACCATATCTGCCAGCAATTGATTTAGCTCTAAGGAGTCCGGAGTGGTATGGTGGCTGGGAAGCAGGCAGTTGTCTACATAGTTCTCTATGGTAGAGAACAATCCGCAGGCATACCCCAAATCCTTAAACAAACGGTAGAGTAAGGTGGCGGTGGTGGTTTTTCCGTTGGTGCCGGTAATCCCTACCAATTTCAGTGCTTTAGAGGGATGTCCGTAAAAGGCGGAGGCGATCTGTCCCAGGGCCTCTCCGCTATGGGCGACTTCTATACAAGGCACCGGTACCTTGGAGGCAGGCGGCTGTTCGCAAACAACGGCAACTGCTCCCTGTTCTACAGCTTGCTTGATATATTGATGACCGTCTGCCTGCGTACCGCGAATGGCTACAAAGAGGGCGCCGGGGGTTATTTTTCTGGAATCAAAACAAATAGAAAGAATTTCCGGATCGCTATGAGGCTGCGTTCGGATAATATCCACTGTTTGTATGAGGGTATTCAGGGTCATTTTGCTGCTATTTGCGTCTTTTTTCCATTGTTCTTTGTTAGGGCAATAGCGACTGTATTCACCGCTTGCAAGGGGGTTCCCGGAAGAGGATCCTGGCTTTCTACGCTCCCCATCCCTGTTACTTTAACCTGCAATCCGTTCCTTTCCAAGAGGTAGAGGGCGTCCATCAGGCCCATGCCGACCACGTTGGGCACGGTTCCGTCTGAGAGGGGTTTAGACCAATCAATGCCCGCCATTGGCTGAGGAGGTTGATAGGCGGGCGTCTTTTCTCTGATCACGGGGTCGTTCCAGTCTGTGCTAAAGCTGTAAATTTTGTCGGCGATCTCTCTGAATACCGGAGCCGCCCAGGTGGCTCCGTAAAAGTTCTGACGGGTTTTTTGCGTGTATACCACAACCACGATGGTGTATCGGGGATGATCTGACGGAAAAAATCCGGCAAAAGAGGCCTGATGCCTGTGGTAATCTCCCTCTTTATACCCTCCGCTTCCAAAGGCGATTTGGGCGGTTCCGGTCTTTCCCGATATGGGGTAGCGCGGGTTGTCGATACTTTTGGCCGTTCCTTCCTTAACCACATAACGCAGGGCTTTTTGCAGGCTGTCGATGGTAGATTTTGAACAGATGGATCCGCTGATTACTTGAGGTTTATATACTTTTTCGATTTGACCGGCTTTTTTGAGGCTTTCTATTAAATAGGGTCTCATCATTTTGCCTCCGTTGGCTACGGCATTATAAAAGCTAAGGATGTGTAAGGGGGTGAGTTTGACCTGATAACCTATGGCCATCATGGGTAGGGCCCCCGGTTCCCAGCGACTTTTGTCGTCCCGGGCCCTGAGCGATGCGGCTCCTTCGCCCTCTATATCCAACTTGAGCTTTTCGCTAATTTTTATATCGTAAAGTCTTTGGAGGAATTGAGATTCTTTTCCGGCAAAATGTTGCACCGCCATTTTGGCAAAAGCCACATTGGAAGATTTTTCAAAGGCCTGAAGAACGCTGATGTTGCCGTATCCCCCCGAACTCACGTCGCTCAGGGTGGCGCCCCCATAACTCCACCTGCCGTTTCCGGCATCTATCATGGTGTTGAGCGACACATAATCGTCTTCCAATAAGGCCATTAAAGTGGCTAATTTAAAGGTTGATCCCGGTTCTGTGGCCTCGGCAATGGCGTAATTATATCGTTCGTCGTAGTCGCCCGTATCGGTTTTGGTCAGGTTAGAAATGGCGCGGATCGCTCCCGTTTGCACCTCCATAACAATGGCGGTAGCTCCTTCCAATTCGGAAGATTTGGCTAACCGGTTGCGCAAAGCCCGCTCTGCCGCCTCCTGTATGTCGATGTCGAGGGTAGTTTGGACGTCATAGCCGTCGATCGGCGGAATGTCCGGAGTGACGGTAAGCGGCCTCGCTTCTTTGTTTTTGGTTTGACGTTGCAGGGTACGCAACCCCGGATTTCCTTTAAGTTGATGATCAAAAGAGTTTTCTATACCGGGCCCCCGACCGTAATCGTTTATAAATCCTATGGTGCGTGAGGCTAAGCGGTCGTAGGGATATATGCGTTTGTTTTTTTGTATGGCAATGAGTCCGCCTCGGTTTGTCCCCCTGCTAAAGAGGGGAAATTGTTTGATCTGTTCTAATTCGGTATGGGTCACATTCCTGTTCCCTACCACTTTATACCTGTTTCCGCTTGCGCGGGTATCTACGAGTTCCTTTTTGTAGGCGGCGGCCGTCTTATCTTTAAAAAATTGGGCTAAAGCGGCGCTGAGTCCGTCAACGTATTTATTAAAGGTATCGCGATGAGGGGCCAGGCAGTCGATGCGGATTTGGTAATAGGGAATAGAGGCGGCCAAAAACCGACCATCCATAGCCAGAATATTGCCCCGATTGGCCTCGATCTCCTCTTTGGTAAAGGCATTTTGCTCGGCTTTGTCTCCGTAATTGGTCAAATACTGCAGGCGCAGAATTTGGGCAATAACCCCCCCGCCTGCCAGCAACAGTACCAAGTACAATAATTTGATTCGGATGACAAAGGGTTTATTCATGAGGGTATTGCTCCATAATGATGCGCCCGGGCGGAAGGGTAGGCGCGTGTAGTTTTGAACCGAAGTCGGCTAAATGCTTGGATACTTCTTCGCGTTTGCTGAGTCTTCGTAATGCGGTGGTAGAAGAGGTGTATTCGATCCGGAGCCCTTTAAGTTCCCTTTCTAAAACCGTACGCTTGTCTAAGGTTTGGCCAAAGGCGTAATGAAGGCTCATGTAGGCGATCACTAAGGCAAAAAGGAAAAAAACAAAGCCTATTTGTCGTGCTACCAAATTTTTTAACACCTCTCCGCTGACCATATCTTGTACAATGTTTCTTTGATGGCTCATAGGTATTCAGTATTACGTTTTTCTACTGCCCGGAGTTTGGCGCTGCGGGCTCGGTTGTTTTGGGCTTTCTCTTCCGGCGAGGGGGTGATGGCCTTTTTGGTAACGGCGGTAAAAGGAGTTTGCGCGCTGCCGTAAAAATCTTTGGAAACGATTCCGGAGGTATTGCCGCTACGCATAAAGTTCTTAACCATACGATCTTCTAAGGAATGATAACTGATTATAACCAAACGGCCTCCGTTGTTTAGTACCCGGAGCGACTGTGCTAACAACGCCTCCAAGGCAGGAATTTCGCCGTTCACCTCTATGCGGATGGCTTGGTAAAGAGTAGCTAAAAATTTATGTATTTGTTGGGTTGGAATCAGGGGCGCCAAGGCTGACCGGAGCGATTGGGTATCTTTGACGGGAGCTTCTTCCCGCGCCTTTACCACTAAGGCGGCCACCCTTTTACTCTGCGGCATCTCTCCGTATTGCCGGAATATGCGTTCTAATTCCTGCTCGCTGTAGTGATTGAGCACTTGAGTGGCGCTAAGTGACGCCTGCTGATTCATCCGCATATCCAAAGGAGCTTGAAAGCGAAAAGAAAAACCCCGTTGTTTGGTGTCGAACTGGTGGGAAGATACGCCTAAGTCGGCCAAAATACCGTCTACCGCGTTACAACCCAAATAACGCAAACAGTTTTGGAGGTACTTAAAATTGTTATGGATAAACACTAACCGTTTATCCGGTAAGGTTTGGGATAAAGCGTCTCCATCGCGGTCAAAGGCATAGAGCCGTCCATTGCGGAGTTGCTCTAAGATGGCGCGGGCGTGGCCCCCGCCCCCAAAAGTGGCGTCTACATAAATCCCGTTTGGCTTAATGGCCAAGGCAGCAACGCTTTCGCGCAACATAACAGGGGTGTGGTATCCGGACATGACTATTTTCTAAGCCTTTTTCGTATTTCACTGATTTTTTCTGCAGGCAATTTCTTCTCTTTAAAATGCTCTTTTGCCCAGATTTCAATCTTGAAATCTTTGCCTGCAAAGACCACCTCTTTACGCACATCGATCAATTCCAACAAATTTTTGGAAATCAATATGCGACCCATCTTTTCGTCCGGTTCGACGATGCTTCTGTTATCGGTGTATTCCCTCCAAAATGCGTCGTCTTCTTCGTCAAATTCGGGGTCAAGGCGCGCCCTGACATCCTCGGATAATCGCTCCCACTCCTTGTCGGTCAACATATCCAAACAGTCGGAATAGGGATTTTTCCTGACCACAAAACAGAGCTTAGCAGGATCTTTACATTCTGCATATACCTTAAGCTGAGCTGGAAAGACTAATCTTCCCTTGTCGTCTACTTTTGCTATATGGTCGCCTACAAACATAATGAGGATTTGGGCAACAAAGGTATAAAAAATTTTCCACTTTCATACAAATTTTTACTTTTTTTTCCACAATTTATGCACAATCAAGTTCAGAGGGACAAAAAAAATGTCTGAACATTCTTATATTCAGACATTTTAGATAGTTTTTTTAGGTGCAATCAAGTAGACTTGTCGCCCCGCTCTTTTTCTAAAGCTTGCAGGTCGTAGTCTAACGAAGAGGCAAAGAGGTTAAGTTGGGTTTCAGCAGGTAGGGCCGGGGGAGGCATTTTCGGAGTTTCCGGTTTTGGGGAGGTGTCGGCCACGACGGCTTTGCGGAGTTCAAAGTTTTGTCCTAAGTATTTACGCCGCACTTCGGGGTTTCCGGCCAACTCTTCGGCGCTGCCGCTCTCTAAAATCGAGCCTTCGTAGAGCAAATAGGCACGGTCGGTAATAGCTAATGTTTCATGTACATTATGGTCGGTGATAATAATCCCGATGTTCTTGGTCTTGAGTTTGGCAATAATGTGCTGAATGTCTTCGACCGCAATGGGGTCAACGCCGGCAAAAGGTTCGTCCAATAAGATAAATTTGGGGTCGATGGCTAAGGCGCGGGCAATCTCGCAACGTCGGCGTTCTCCTCCGGAGAGTTGGATGCCGTAGCTTTTGCGCACCCTGCCCAACCCAAACTCTTCGATGAGCTGCTCCATCCGGTTTGTGCGTTCCGGTTTGGACAAATGCGACATTTCCATAACAGACAGCAAGTTGTCTTCTACGCTTAAACGTCTGAAGATGGAGGCTTCCTGAGCTAAATAACCCAAACCCTTTTGGGCCCTGCGGTACATGGGAAAGTCGGTAATCTCTTCGTCGTTCAGGTAGATTTTTCCGGCATTGGGTTTAATCAGTCCTGTAATCATGTAGAAGCTGGTCGTTTTGCCGGCGCCGTTGGGGCCTAACAATCCCACGATCTCTCCCTGGTCGACGTAAATAGAAACGCCCTTGACCACGGTGCGGGCTCCGTATTTTTTTACTAAGTTGGTGCTGTATAAACGCATAATGGTGAGAATGCGGCTAAATGAGGTTTAAATTGAGGTCGCGGCTCAAGGCTTGGACTTCGGGTTGGGTTTCAAAGAGAAATTTGGCTTTTTCTTCGGGCATGTAGAGTCGGCTTTTGTCATTTTGGTCTATCGGTTTAACTTCCAAAGAGAGGCTGATCCGACTGTTTTTGAGTTCCTGCTGTAAGAAAGCGGTCATGGCGGTCAAACATTTTTGCTCCATCCATTCGCGCTGGGCATGACTTTCGACCTCAAAAAAGATATTTAGGTCGTTGTCTATTCTGGGTTTACCGCTCGTGAGGGTGGCGTTGAGTCGAGGAAGCGTTTTGTAGGAGTCGGCCAAACGTTCCCAAACGGTCAGCAGCTGTTCGAGGCTAAAGAGGGTATCGGTGATTTCTTGATGGGGCGCTACCGGCTGTTCCATCGCCTTTTGTTGCTCCTCTTTGAGCATGGCATTGATAGAAAATCGCTTAGAGGGAGGAGGAGGCTCAGGCGAGGCCTTGGGAGGGGACTGAGGCTCTGTGGGTTTTGGGGTGGGAATGTGGGGAAGAGGTTTGAGGTTGGGACTTTGGGGCGAAGCAGAAATGGACGTCTGTTCTCCAAAACCGATGTGGGACAATCGAATAAGGTTAAGTTCGATGTGCAGGCGGGGATTGCCGCTGGCCTTGTAGGCTGTTTCACAGGCGGAGCAAATCCGTAATGCCTCGTAAAGAAAAGGAAAAGAGCAAGAGGCAGCCTGTTTGGCGTAATGGTCGGCCAAAGCGGGACTCATTTCGAGCAGGGGAAGGGTAGCGGGATCCTTGCTGACTAAAAGGTCGCGGAAGTGGCTGCTGAGTCCGGCAATAAAATGCAGGGCGTTAAAACCTTTGGCCAACACCTCGTCAAAAACAGTAAGGGCGTCGACGTAGTTGCGTCCCAAAAAGGAGTCGCAAAGTTTAAAATAGTATTCGTAATCCAATACGTTGAGGTTGGCAATGACCTGCTGGTAACTCACGGTATTTCCGCAAAAGGCGATGGTTTGGTCGTAGAGGGTCAGTGCGTCGCGCATGGCTCCGTCGGCTTTGACGGCCAAGACGTGAAGGGCTTCGGGTTCCATTTCCCGTCCCTCCCGTTGGGCGATTTGGGCTAAGGCATTGGCCATTTCCGATACGCTGATTCGGTTAAAGTCAAAGATTTGACAGCGCGACAAGATGGTAGGTAAGATTTTGTGTTTCTCTGTGGTAGCCAAAATAAAGAGGGCGTAGGAGGGGGGTTCTTCCAACGTTTTGAGAAAAGCGTTAAAGGCGCTTTGCGAGAGCATGTGCACCTCGTCGATAATATAGACGCTGTAGCTCCCGATCTGGGGGGGAATCCGCACTTTTTCGATCAATTGACGAATGTCTTCTACCGAATTATTGGAGGCGGCGTCCAATTCGTGGATGCAGTAGGAGCGCCCTTCTGCAAAAGAAAGGCACGATTCACAGGCGCCGCACGCCTCCATGTCCGGAGTGGGATGGAGGCAGTTGATGGTCCGGGCAAAAATGCGGGCGCAGGTGGTTTTACCCACGCCGCGAGGGCCGCAAAAGAGGTAAGCATGGGCCAATTGCCTCCTCAGGATGGCGTTCTTGAGGGTGGCGGCTATGTTGTTTTGCCCCAAAACGGTGTCAAAACGTTGCGGCCTGTACTTTCGAGCCGATACAACAAAATGTTCCATAGACGGCAAAAGTACGAAATAATCCTTAATTTTGCCCCCCTCCTTAGAGATGAAGTCTGAATCTGCCTATATCTTTTATTTATCATCGGGATTAAAATGCGTCTTTACTCCGGTGGATGCCCCTGTAGCCTATTGTGCCTTAGGGGTGGCCGCCGGTTCGCGTATGGAACCGATTCGCTTAAACGGATTAGTCCATTTAACGGAGCACATGCTTTTTAAGGGAACCAAAAAACGCAGCGCTTTTTATATCAATAACCGGTTGGAGCGTTTGGGCGGGGAGTTAAACGCCTATACCACTAAAGAAGAGTTGGTGGTGCATGCCACGGTATTAAAAGAAGATTTGGCCAAGGCCCTCGATTTATTGTCCGATATTTTTTTCCATTCAACTTTTCCGGCCGGGGAGTTGGCCAAAGAAAAAGAGGTGGTAGCAGACGAAATCAGTTCCTATAAAGAAAGTCCTCCGGAATTGATTGTAGATGAATTTGATCAGTTAATTTTTGAGGGACACCCCCTCGCTGCCCCCATTTTGGGAACGCGTCAATCTTTGGCGTGCATCCAATCTTTAGACCTCTTTGATTTTGTCCATCGCTATTTTGTCCCTTCGCAAATGGTCCTTTCTGTGGTGGCCAACATCTCGGAACGACGAATGCAGAAGTTTGCCCACGCCTATTTTGACCTTAGTTCGGCCCCTTTTATGGCTCCTCCCCTGTTTCAGGGCGATTTTCCCGCTCCCTTTTTTAGGGAAAAACACCGGCGTACCCATCAGGCCCATTGTTTGATCGGTGTGCGCGCCTACTCCTATTTCGACCCCAAACGCATTGCTTTATCTCTGTTAATCAATCTATTGGGAGGGCCATCGCCCAATGCGCGCCTAAACCTGCTGTTGCGGGAAAAATACGGATTGGTCTACAACGTGGAGGCCTCCTACACCCCTTTTTCCGACAGCGGGGTGGCAAGCATCTATTTTGGCGCAGACCGGAACGATTGGAAGCGCTGTTCCGATTTGATTCGTTTGGAATTGGACAAACTTTGCCATACCCCCCTGAGTTTAGGACAACTGCACAGCGCCCAAAAGCAGTTGATTGGTCAACTGACCATTGCCGCCGACAATGCTGAATCCAAATGTTTGAACCAACTCAAAAGCGTCATGGTGTATGGCAAGGTCGAACCGCTCGAGACGCTGACCGAACGGATAAAAGCGGTCACCCCTCAGGAGTTGAAGGAGGTGGCCCGGGAACTCTTTTCCCCTCAAGCAATGTCTACCCTGTTATATATATAGGCCATGACCCATGCAGCGGAATATGTACGTAACCATTCCACCCCTCCGGACGAGGTGTTGCAGTGGTTGGAGCGTCAGACACATATAAGGGCAATTCATCCCCGAATGCTATCGGGCCCGATTCAGGGCCGGTTTTTGGAGATGATCAGCGCCATGCTGGCGCCCGGGCGGATTTTGGAGATAGGAACCTTTACCGGTTATTCGGCCCTCTGTTTGGCTAAAGGATTGGGCATGGACGGGGTATTGCATACGATAGAATGTAACGACGAGTACGAAGAGCTGATTCGCGAGGCGATCAGCCGGTCAGGGAGGCAGGAACAAATCGTGCTGCATATAGGGGACGCCCTGTCCCTGATTCCAAAAATGGACGAACTCTTTGATTTAGTTTACATTGACGGAGATAAAAGCGAGTATATTGCCTATTACGAAGCGGTGATGCCCAAAGTGCGGCCGGGAGGTATTATCATGGTCGATAATGTGCTTTGGGGCGGCAAGGTATTGGAAGAGCCTTTACCAACCGATGCCCGAACGCGGGAAATGGCCGCCTTTAATGCAAAAGTTCAGGCCGACCCAAGGGTAGAAAACGTGTTGCTTCCCTTTAGAGACGGCCTGATGATGATACGAAAAAAGGCTAGTTAGAGGTAAAGCAAATCCCAATGGAGAGTCTGGGTACTTCCGGAGAAATATAATCCGGATTAAAGAAATTGGTCAGGCGGTAGCGAGCGTAAAGCGTAGTGTTTCTATGTTTTAGACCTATTTGTACTCCTGCACCAAAGGGGTTGAATTTAGTGCTGTCGCGGTATTTCTCTTTTACTTTATTCCCTGCCACTTGACTTTTTACTTTAAAACGCTTGCTGTAGGCAAAATCCCCATAAACAGTGGTTTCTATTGAGTTATGGCCAAAGAGGCGAATCCTTTGGTAGAGTCCGGTGCCTATGTTGTCGGTACGAAAAAATTCCCGCTTTATAGTTCCGTCCGGAATATAACCCATAAAAGCCATGGAAGCTTCTTTCATTCGATACGAGTAGCAACTGTATTGCAAAAGGAGGCCTATGGCGTAGTTTCTGGAGGGGAGGTAGAGGTGTCGGAGGCCGATTTCGAAGTTAAAGGAGTTTCCCGAATGGATGGGCATAAAGGTGGCCTCGTGGGTGGGAGTGGCAAAGCCAAAGCCAATGTAGGACTCCTCGCGGTAGCGCGGATATTTTTTTTCGTAGGAGTATGTTTTGGGTCGATAGAGAGTAATATCTGCTTCGGTGGTGTCTGTTTCGGCAACATAGAGCCTCAGAGGGGACTGGAGGGTGATGATCGTCTCCCCAATTCTGATTCGGGTGGGCTCCGTTTGGTTTTGCTGGGCAAAAGCGGCCGTGCAAAGAGACAGGACGGCAGACAGGAGGGTTATTTTGATTCTCATAACGAATGTGCGGTTTGATGTTTTTATTTATTTGTTTTTAGGCATAATGCCGATTTTACCTTCCATAACGGCGTCGATTACCTTGCGGGTAATTTTTCCCGAAATGCCGATCAGGACCAATTCTGTTTTTCCGTTGGCCACCATAAGGATGGCTTCTAATTGTTTGCTTTCCTTGTTTTGATTCTGAGATAAGTAAATGACAAAGTCGCTCTCCTCTTCCCGCATCTTTACCAACTCTTCAAACGATTGCTGTTTGACCAAATCCTGTACGTCTCTGCGGATTTGATTGGCCGTCTTTTCTGTTTCAGGCGTGATATCAATATTCATAATCCGCAAAGAAGCAATGCTGTTGAAGACTTCGTCCAATTCTGTATCGTCTGCCGATTTGGCCAATTTTAGCAAACTGGGAGAGATGCTGATAAAGCCCACGCCCTTGGTCTGTTCGTAGGCGCTAAAGAGGTCGTCCACCGATTTAATGCGCCGGTTTTGGGCAGCAAGGCTGCCGGATGCACTGATCAGTCCAATTATAGATAAAAGGCCGATATGTACTAAAATTTTTCTTTTCATTTTGCTATATATTTATTTATGGTTACGGTATATGTGTTCATTTGTTCGAGTTTTTCGGCTATAGCGCTTGCCTTTTGAAGTTGAAGGCTCATTTGGGCCAATTGCTGATGGGCTAAATCCAGAGCCTCCTCCTGATCGTAGATCCGCGCCCCGTTTTGGTAACATATAAAATCGGAGGTTACAGGAGGACGGAGGGCAAAGTAAAGGATGAGGGCTGCGGCCACGGCGGTCAGAGGGGCCAGCAGGCGAATCATGCTATGCGTAAAAGGGCGGATATGGCGAGGCCTTACCGCCGGTGGCATAAAGGCGGCCTCGTTCGTAAAAAAACCAAAGAGTGCGCGGTAGGGCATCAGGTCTTGGGGCAGGTCGGCTTCCCTAAACCATGCGGAGAGTTCTCTTTCCTCGGCAAGGGAGGTTGTTCCCTCGTGGTAGCGCTCCAATAGTTGGCGGATGGCGGTTTCGTTTATCGGTTCCATTGTTGTAACATTTGTTCTCTAATTTTCTTGCGGGCCCGCGACAGGTTGGTCCGTACGCTTCCCTCGTCGCTCTCTAAAATATCGGCAATCTCCGACAATTCATATCCTTCGACGTCCCTCAGCCTGATACACATTTTCTGTTGCAGGGGGAGCCGGTCAATCAGGCTGCATATAAAGGCGTGCGTATCTTTTTCTTCCAAGATGATTTGAGGCGTTCTCAACGTTTGCGTCTTGTGGCCGAGGGTTGCTTCTTTCAGGTATCCCTCTCTGCGGTTGTTTTTACGCAATACGTCTATACACAGATTTTTAGCCGTACACATGGCTAACGCCTCCATTCGGGGATGATCCGCTCCTGAACGGATTCCTTTCCAAAGCCTGAAACCTACCTCCTGAACAACGTCCTCGGCGGCTTCGTGCCGTTTGAGCAGACTGAGGCTAAAACGGTAGAGTTTGGGTCTCAGGTCAAAAAGAAAGGTGTTAAAAGCAACTTGGTTCATCATCATACCGTAAACGAAAGGAGCCTGTTTTTGTTACAAGCTCCTCCTGAAAAAATGCAAAAAAGGATTATTTATAACTGATATCCATGCGGTAGCGCCAATCCCCAAAGTAGAGGTTTCCTCCCCTCCATTCTACCTCTCCGCGCTGAAAGTCGACCGTCTCGCTGCGGGGCCATGTTTTAGCCGGATACAAAGGTTGGGATATATCCTGATTGACTACCAAATGGTACGCATCAATTCCCTTGGTAAAGAACCAGTACACCTCGTCGTCCTGAGCCAATAGCATACGGCCAAATGATTGATCTACAGGAACCCAGCCTATACCTTCGTAATAGACTTCGGCCCAGTCGTGGAGGTTTTTGTTGCCCGGATGCATCATAAATCCGCTTTGCCATTTGGCCGGTACGCCTGCACAGCGGGCCATAGTAATAAAGAGCAGGGATACCTGTCCGCAGTCTCCGTGGCGGTTATCGAGTACGTATTCGGGAATATTGGCAAGGGTAGAGTACTCTCGGGCGCTGGCCCAGGGGAAATTTTGATCGATCCATTCGTAGATTTTTTTAACCTTGAGGTAGGGATTTTGCTCGTCGCCCACTACTTCCTTACAAAGCTGTTGAATCCGTTCCGAAAAGAGTATATGCGGGGCCCGTTGGGCGGTATAGGTTTGATAGAGTTCGGATTGGGTATTGTAAGGCTGGAGTTTGTCGGGATTCACATCAAACCATTGTGCATAAGCAGTGTAGCTAAACGAATAGGTAAATACCGTTGGTTCGCCCGCCACAGCTTTTTGCTCCATGTAAATGGTTTTGTGGTCAAAATGTTCGGGCGCTACGATATAATCGGGTTGGCAGGTAGAGCCGAGTTTAAAGTTGGTTTGTCTGGGGATGTCGGTACGGGGCAGGGGCAACCATGCGCGGATTACTTCTCCTTCGGGTACGGCGTCGGGCTTAACGGTTAAGGTGTAGGTGACTTCCATATTTACCGGATTCACGGTATTGCGGTACCGGTACTGCCATTTGGCGGCGGTTACCACTCCGGGGAGGTTTTTGGCCAAAAACCGGTTCAGGCTGTCGGGTTGGTTGCCGTTGACCGCTTCCCAGCGCTTGCGGGCCAAAGGGTCAATACGGAAGAGGTTGCGGGCGGCGTTGTTAAAGTAGCGTTTTTCGCCGTCGATCATCATCCATTCTAAGGCGTTACTCTCTTCCCATTCAAGCAGTTGCTCGGATGTTAGTTCTTCTTCTGTATAATAATTTTTTAGAAAAAGGAGGACGGTAGAGTCGGTGGCAGAAAAATCGCTGCGTATCCGTTGCATTCGGTCGATTTGAAAGTGCCATTCCAATTGCTCCAAAATGGGAAGGTCGTTTTGGCAAAGGTAGTGTTTAATCAGGGAGTCGGCTTTGGTAAATTGGCTTTCATGTATGGCGGTTATTATATCTTCGTTGGTGACAGGAACACAAGCGGCTACCAAGAGGCTTAGAAAGAAGAATTTTTTCATGGGTGTAGATTTAATGTATGCTATTTAACTCTTTCTGCATAGCTTCGATCGCGGGTATCGACCTTAATGCGTTCGCCCTGATTGATAAACAGGGGCACCATGATGGTGGCTCCCGTTTCGATGGTGGCGCTTTTTTGGGCGTTGGTAGAGGCGGTATCGCCTTTTACGGCCGGTTCGGTATAGGTTACTTCCATCTCCACAAAGGGAGGAAGTTCGCACGTCAACACCCGATCCTCGTCGGCATGGAACATCATCTCTACAAATTGCCCCTCTTTCATCAAATCGGCGTTGTCTACCATATCATCTTGCAAATCAATTTGTTCAAATGTTTCGCCGTGCATAAAATGAAATCCGGTATCGTCCTTATAGAGGAATTGATAGGGGCGGCGTTCAATGCGAATAATGTCGATGCGCTCTCCGGCGGTAAAGGTGTTTTCTAAAATCCGTCCGTTGTCCAAATTGCGCATCTTTACTTTTACAAAAGCCCCCCCTTTGCCCGGTTTTACGTGTTGAAACCAAACGATGGCGCAAGGTTTGCCGTTGTAATCAATGCACAAGCCGTTTTTAAAATCTGCAGTAGTAGCCATAAATTAGCGTATAGGTATGATGAATATTTGGCACAAAGTTAGAAAAAAATGTCGGAATATCGGAAATTTTCTTACCTTTGCCGTCTCGGTACCATAGCTCAGTTGGTAGAGCAAAGGACTGAAAATCCTTGTGTCCCCGGTTCGATTCCTGGTGGTACCACATGAAAAAGTATCTGTTATCGGCTGTCATAGCCGCCGTATGTTTTGCAACAGGTTGCAACGCGGTGCAAGAAGAAGAGTTATTTAACGGCAAAGATTTGTCAAACTGGGCGTTTGTCGTAGATGGCGACTTGGTTCCGGGCGATCAGGTCTTTTCTGTTCAGGATGGAGCTATATTGATTCAAGGTTCCCCTTTTGGGTATATGTACACCAAAAAGAAGTACAGAAACTATACCCTGAATGTAGAATGGAGTTGGGTAGACGAGCCGACCAACAGCGGCATCTTCCTTATAATCGAAGAGACGAATACTCCTTTTCCCAAAGGAATTGAATGCCAACTTAAAGCAGGGAGCGTAGGAGATTTTGTGCTGCTCGGGGGGGCAGATTTGTTGGAGTACAGCCCGCCGGAAGGGCAGGATCGCCCCAGGGTTCCCATGATTTTTAAACGGGAGGATTCGAGCGAAAAAGCGCCGGGGGAGTGGAACAAAATGAACATTACCGTTTTTGAAGGTGTTATTACGGTATATGTCAATGATGTGCTTCAAAATGTCGGAACCAATCCGGTAAAAGAGGGACACATAGGACTGCAAAGCGAAGGGAAACGGATTCAGTTTCGCAAGGTAACCCTTACGGAGAAATCAGGGGAGTAACATTTTTAAACAGTTCCTTAAAGTTTTTTAGGAAAAAATTCCCCAAAAGTTGCGATATTTTTGGAATATATTCCCCAAAAGTTGTATCTTTG
>JGI24705J35276_12238435_pt1 | contig 22089 bp, 20 predicted proteins | sample TergutNt197P4_FD_35276 | JGI IMG/M metagenome (IMG submission 35276) | reverse complement strand
CCCGCCGATGGCGCGGATGCAACCATCGTTTACGGTGTCAACCACGACACGCTGACCAAGAATCACCTGGTTGTCTCCAACGGCTCGTGCACGACAAACTGCCTCGCCCCTGTCGCGAAGGTGTTGAACGACCTCGTCGGCATCGAGACCGGCTTCATGACCACGATTCACGCCTATACCGGCGACCAGCCGACGCTGGACACGCTGCACAAGGACCTCTATCGCGGCCGTGCCGCTGCGATGTCGATGATCCCGACATCGACCGGTGCCGCCAAGGCGATCGGGCTGGTGCTGCCCGAGCTGAAGGGCAAGCTCGACGGCGTTGCAATTCGCGTGCCAACCCCGAACGTTTCGGTTGTCGACCTCAAGATCGTCGCCAAGCGCGCGACGGACCCGAAAGAGATCAACGAAGCGATGAAGCGGGCCTCCGAGCAGCAGCTCAAGGGCATCCTCGGCTTCACCTCCGCGCCCAACGTCTCCATCGACTTCAACCACGACCCGCACTCCTCCACGTTCCACATGGACCAGACCAAGGTTCTGAACGGAACGCTGGTGCGGGTCATGTCGTGGTATGACAACGAGTGGGGCTTCTCCAACCGCATGGCCGACACCGCCGTCGCGATGGCGAAGGTGCTTTAAGTCTCGCGTCCCGGATGCGGCGCGGCCCTGTCTCGAAGCCGCGCCGCAGCGCCGGACCCCATGCGGCGGAGTCCGCTGCACTGTGCCCGCGACAAGAGAGCTTCAAAGAGAGCTTCGATGACAAAGACTTTCCGCACCCTCGACGACGTCGACGTGAAGGGCAAACGCGTGTTGCTGCGCGTCGATCTCAACGTGCCCACGGAGAACGGGCGCGTCACCGACGCAACAAGGCTCGAACGCGTTGCGCCGACCATCACCGAGCTTTCCGACAAGGGCGGCAAGGTCATCCTGCTTGCGCATTTCGGCCGCCCGAAGGGGCGCGATCCCAAGGAATCGCTCAGGCCCGTCGCGACCGCGCTCTCTCATGTCATCAAGCGGCCGGTCGCATTCGCCGAGGATTGCATTGGCGAGCCTGCCGCCAAGGCGGTCGCCGCACTTAAGGATGGTGACATCCTTTGCCTCGAGAACACCCGCTTCCACAAAGAGGAAGAGAAGAACGATCCGGCCTTCGTCGCCGAACTGGCGAAGCTCGGCGATATCTGGGTCAATGACGCCTTCTCGGCCGCGCATCGCGCCCACGCATCGACCGAAGGCCTCGGTCACAAGCTGCCGGCCTATGCCGGGCGCACCATGCAGGCCGAGCTGGACGCACTGGAAAAGGCGCTGGAGGCGCCCACCAAGCCTGTCATCGCCATCATCGGCGGCGCCAAGGTCTCCACCAAGATCGAGCTGTTGGAAAACCTCGTCGCCAAGGTCGATGCACTGGTGATCGGCGGCGGCATGGCCAACACCTTCCTGCATGCACAGGGAGTCGCGATCGGCAAGTCGCTGGCCGAGCGAGAACTCGCCCCGACGGCGCTGCGGATCCTCGAGAAGGCCAACGCCTCCAACTGTGCGATCATCCTGCCGGTCGATGCGACCGTCGCCTTCCATTTCGCAGCCAACGCGCCATCGCATGCCTACGGGCTCGACGCGATCCCAGAGGACGGCATGATCCTTGATGTCGGCCCACAGTCGACCGCACGCATCCATGCCGCGATCGACGACGCCGCGACGCTGGTCTGGAATGGACCACTGGGGGCCTTCGAAATGACACCGTTCGACCGCGGCACCATGGCAGCAGCCAAGCACGCGGCTGAGCGGACCAAAGCCAGGAAGCTACTCTCGGTCGCGGGCGGCGGCGATACCGTAGCCGCACTGAACCAGGCCGGGGTGGCCTCCGATTTCACTTATGTCTCGACCGCGGGTGGCGCCTTCCTGGAATGGATGGAAGGCAAACCGCTGCCGGGCGTCGAGGTTTTGCGGATCAAATAATCCGCCGGACAGGCTCAAGAGGAGAAAAGAAGCGATGGCTCGGATCACCTTGCGTCAATTGCTCGATCATGCGGCCGAAAACGACTACGGCGTGCCGGCTTTCAACATCAACAACATGGAACAGGCGCTCGCCATCATGGAAGCCGCTTCAAGCCTGGATGCTCCCGTCATCATCCAGGCCTCGCGCGGCGCGCGTGCCTACGCCAACGACGTGATGCTCAAGCATATGATGGATGCGGTCACCGAGATCTATCCGCAGATTCCGGTCTGCGTGCACCTCGATCACGGCAACGAACCCGCAACCTGCATGACCGCGATCCAGGCCGGCTTCACCTCCGTGATGATGGACGGCTCGCTGAAGGCAGACGGCAAAACGCCTGGCAACTGGGACTACAATGTCGGCGTCACCAGGACGGTGACCAACATGGCCCATCTTGGCGGCATCTCGGTCGAAGGCGAACTCGGCGTGCTCGGTTCGCTCGAGACAGGCATGGGCGACAAGGAAGACGGCCACGGCGCCGAGGGTAAGCTGTCGCATGACCAGCTCCTGACCAACCCCGATGAAGCCGTAAGGTTCGTCAGGGAGACCAAGGTTGACGCGCTCGCAATCGCGATGGGCACCTCGCACGGCGCCTACAAGTTCACGCGCAAGCCCGACGGCGACATTCTTGCCATGAACGTGATCGAAGAAATTCACCGCAAGCTGCCGAACATGCATCTGGTCATGCACGGTTCGTCTTCAGTGCCGCAGGATCTGCAGGAGATCATCAACGCCAACGGTGGCAAGATGAAGCCGACCTGGGGCGTGCCGGTCCCCGAGATTCAGCGCGGCATCAAGAACGGCGTGCGCAAGATCAACATCGACACCGACAACCGCATGGCGATGACGGGGCAGATCCGCAGGGTCCTGAAGGAGACGCCGGAAGAGTTCGATCCGCGCAAATATCTGAAGCCCGCCATGGAAGCGATGGCCAAGATATGCAAACAGCGCCTGCAGGAATTCAACACCGCGGGTCAGGCCTCCAAGATCAAGCGGGTGCTGACCACCGCAGAAATGGCCAAGCGCTACGCCAAGGGCGAGCTTGATCCGAAGGTCGCCTGATCGGGTTTGCACCATTTGCGAACTGAGTCCACCTTCCCCGTGAAGGACGGGGGGAGGTGGACAAGCGCGGAAGAGATTTGCGGCCCCGCGCCGCCATGGCGTGCAGTCCGCACCCTCCCCTGCGAACGTTAACTCGGAATTTGCCCGAGAACGGTCTAGTTTGGCTGGCAATGCAGGGGTCGAGGAGGACCTTTCCATGGATTTGACGGAACTTAACAAGGTTGCGCTGGCCATGGTCACGCCTGGCAAGGGCGTCCTCGCCGCCGACGAATCCTCGGGCACGATCAAGAAGCGTTTCGACGCGATCAAGGTCGAGTCGACCGAGGACAATCGCCGCGACTACCGCGAGATGCTGTTCCGCTCGTCGGAAGCGATGAGCCGGTACATCTCGGCCGTCATTCTCTACGACGAGACGATCTGGCAGAATGCGAAAGACGGCACTCCGCTGATCAAGCTGATCGAACAAGCTGGCGCGATCCCCGGCATCAAGGTCGATGAGGGCACGCAGCCTCTGCCGATGTGCCCAGGTGAGCTGGTTACCGTCGGCCTCGACAAGCTCGCCGAGCGCCTGAAGAAGTATTATGAGCGCGGCGCGCGCTTCGCGAAATGGCGCGCTGTGATCGATATCGGAACCGGAACTGACGGCCGGAGCATTCCCACGATGACCGCTATCCATGCCAACGCGCATGCGCTCGCGCGCTACGCCGCGTTGTGCCAGGCTGCGCAGATCGTGCCGATCGTCGAGCCGGAAGTGCTGATGGACGGCGATCACGACATCGATCGCTGCTACGAAGTCACCCAGCGCGTCCTCGACAGGACCTTTCAGGAATTGCGGACCCAGCGTGTGGCACTCGAAGGCATGATTCTGAAACCCAACATGGCGATTTCAGGCAAGAAGTGTTCAAAGCGGGCTTCCGTCGACGAGGTCGCGGAAAAGACCGTGCAGATGCTCAAGGCTTGCGTTCCCGCGGCCGTGCCTGGCATTGCCTTCCTCTCGGGCGGGCAGTCGGACGAGGAAGCGACCGCACATCTGAACGCCGTGAACAAGCTTGGCCCGCTGCCTTGGCGGCTCACCTTCTCCTATGGCCGAGCGCTGCAGGCAGCGCCGCAAAAGGCCTGGTCCGGCAAGACCGAGAACGTTGCCGCTGGCCAGCGCGCTTTCACCCATCGCGCGCGGATGAACGCGCTCGCCAGCAAGGGCGAATGGGAGAGCGAGCTGGAAAAAAAGGCGGCCTAGCTTTGTCCGGCAAATCCACCCCACTGCGCCCGGCGCCGAGAATCTATCTTGCGACGCCCGAGGTGGATGATCCCGCAAGCCTGATCGCGGAACTGCCTGGCTTGCTCAGCGCCGCCGACATCGCGGCGGTGCTGCTGCGGCTCCGACCGGCCGACCAGCGGACCATGATCTCGCGCATCAAGGCGCTGGCACCTGTCATCCAGAAGGGCGGCACGGCGCTCCTGATCGACGGCCATGTCGAGCTGGTGGCGCGAGGCGGCGCGGACGGCGCACACCTAACCAGCCTTACGGAGCTGGAGGAGGCGTTGCCGACGTTGAAGCCCGACCGCATCGCCGGTGTCGGCGGGCTGGCAACGAGGCACGATTCCATGTCCGCAGGCGAAATGGGCGCCGACTACGTGCTATTCGGCGAACCCGACGCAGGCGGCCAGCGGCCGTCGCGCGAGGCGATCACCGAAAGACTGCAATGGTGGGCCGAGTTGTTCGAGCCGCCCTGCGTCGGTTTCGCCGCATCGCCCGAGGAGGCCGGCACATTCGTTGCGGCGGGAGCGGATTTCGTCTTGGTCGGCGACTTCGTGTGGGCGGACCCGCGCGGCGCCAGCGCCGCCCTTGCCGAAGTCGATAAGACGATCCAGGAGGCATATGCCGCCTCGACGGAGGCTGTCAAAGCGGCCCATGACTAAGCATCGTTTCCGAAAAGTAGACACCGGTTTTCGGACAAAAATAATGCGAAAACAAAGGAATCTGAGCAAAGGTGTGTTGGTTTACCAACGCATGTTTACTTAGCAGCAGAACATGAAGTTTGCGCACTCCATAGCAATCATTGCGGCCTCGCTGTCGCTCACCGAGTTTGCGGTCGCGCAGGTCTCGCCGACGCCGCCGGCCGTGCAGGCGCCTGCGACCAAAAAAGCGGCGGAGGCCCCCAAGAAGCCACCCGCAGCGGCGAAGAAACAGGCCGCGCCAGCATCGAAACCGTCGCCATCGCCGGCCGCAACGGTGATACCGGCGCCGACTTTGGACAACTCCAACGTAGACCTTGTCTACGGCGCTTTTCAGCGCGGGCAGTACAAGACCGCCTTCGACCTCGCCATGCCGCGCGCGCAATCGGGCGACCCCAAGGCCATGACGATGCTGGGCGAGCTCTATGCCAATGCGATGGGCATCAAACGCGACTACGCCAAGGCGGCCGAATGGTACAAGCGTGCTTCCGATGCAGGCGACCGCGAGGCGATGTTGAAGCTCGCCATGATGCGCATTGGCGGCCAAGGCGGCCCCGTCGACAAGCGTGAAGGCGTGACGCTGCTTGCCTCGGCCACCAAGCTCGGCGAACCCAAGGCTGCTTATAATCTCGCGCTGCTGTATGTCGACGGGCAGGCGGTGCCACAGGACCTCAAGCGCGCGGCTGAGCTGTTGCGCCAAGCCGCGGACGCAGGACTTCCGGAGGCGCAGTATGCGCTTGCGACCTTCTACAAGGAAGGCACCGGTGTCCCGAAAGACATGGACAAGGCTGTGCGGCTATTACAGGCGGCGTCGTTGGTCGACAATGTCGACGCAGAGGTCGAATATGCCATCGCACTCTTCAACGGCACGGGCACTCCGCAGAACAAGGCTGCCGCCGTGGCGCTGTTGCGCAAGGCCGCTCGCCAGAACAGCGCAATCGCACAGAATCGGTTGGCTTGGCTCCTTTTGTATGGCGATGGCACTGAGGTAGATAAGATCGAGGGTCTCAAATGGCATCTGGTCGCCCGGAGCGCCGGCAAGGGCGACCCCAGACTCGACGAGCTATTTGACAAGCTCGGCCCCGACGAGCGGGCGAAGGCCGAGGCCGCCGCAAACAAATGGCTCGGAACCAAATAACTTGACGCATGCGCGGACGCAGGGCACCCCATCCCTCAATCGACCGCGGTTTCACCTTCCTCCTCCTGATCAAGACCGAGCAAATGCTTTATTCCGCCACTATCAACGTCATGGTCAAGGCGGCGCGCCGCGCCGGGCGCAGCCTCAAGCACGACCTCGGCGAGATCGAGCATCTGCAGGTGTCGCTGAAAGGCCCAGCGAATTTCGTCTCGCTCGCCGACAAACGCGCCGAGGAGATGCTTTACACCGACCTCGCCAAGGCGCGCCCGGGCTATGGCTTTATCGGCGAGGAAGGCGGCACGCGCGAGGGAAGCGACAAGAGCCATACCTGGATCGTCGATCCCTTGGACGGCACGACCAACTTCCTGCACGGCATTCCGCAATTCGCCATTTCCATCGCGCTAGCCCGCGAAGGCATGGTGATCGCCGGCGTGATCTACAACCCCGCCAATGACGAACTCTATATCGCCGAACGCGGTAAAGGCGCCTTCCTCAATGACCAGCGCCTGCGCGTCGCCGGCCGGCGCAAGCTTAATGAATGCGTGGTGGCCTGCGGCCTGCCGCACATCGGGCGTGGCGATCACGAACTATTCCGCCGCGAGATGATCGCGATCCAGAATCAGATCGCGGGGCTTCGCCGCTTCGGCGCGGCCTCCCTTGATCTCGCCTTCGTCGCAGCCGGCCGCCTCGATGGCTATTGGGAGCGCAATCTCTCACCATGGGACATCGCGGCCGGCCAGATCATGGTGCGCGAAGCCGGCGGCACCGTCAGCGACATCAACACTGCTGGCGATCCCCTCAACACCGGCGACGTGGTCTGCGGCAATGAATACGTGCACTCCGAACTGGTGAACATCCTGCGGCCGCTTTCGAAGTAGGCGCCAACGCGCTTACGGCCGTCTACCAGGAAACTCTTTTTTCGACTCACCCGATTGTGAGGCGAGTTCCATTTGCGATCGGGGGAACGGTCGGCTTCTGTGAGGCAGCGGCAGGCCTGCGTCGGCCTTGGTGCAGTCGAAGCGTGCTTCATTCCAGAACATTCGCAATTAGGCCAACTTGCGTGCCGGGAATTCAAGAATCTACGCCCCAAAAGGCGCACCTATTGGGGCCGGCATAGCCCGGTCACCTTTTGCACCGTCAATTTGGCGTATCCCGACTTCCTTCCCCCCTCGCCGTGCCATACTGTGGCTCGCAAATCGGCACTTGGTAACGGATGGCATCATGCAGTCAGGCGCCCCGCCCCGCTCCACCATGGAGATCCAACTGACCAAATTGTCTTCGCCCCGAATCTTCCTGGTGCGAATGCTGGTATTCCTGGTGCTCTGCGCGCTGGTGGCGGTGGTGCTCTATAAGCAGATCATCGCGGCATTTTTTGCCAATCCCGGACTGAACGCACTGATCGGGGCCGTGCTGCTCATCGGCATCATCCTGGCCTTCCGGCAGGTGATCCGGCTTTATCCGGAAGTCAGGTGGGTCAACACCTTTCGAATCGCCGATCCGGGACTGGCGCTGGCCCGCCGCCCCAAGCTGTTGGCGCCGATGGCGGTGATTCTAGGCCGAGAGCGCAGCGGCCGGATGTCCATCACGCAGCAGACGATGCGGCATCTTCTGGATTCGATCGCCACCCGGCTCGACGAGGCGCGCGACATCTCGCGCTACATGACCGGCCTGCTGGTCTTTCTCGGCCTGCTGGGCACCTTCTGGGGCCTGATTGAGACGGTGGGATCGGTCGGCAAGGTAATCGACGGCCTCAAGGTTGGCGGTGACGCCGCCGCCCTGTTCGAAACGCTGAAGGAAGGACTCGCCGCGCCGCTTGGTGGCATGGGCATCTCGTTTTCCAGCTCGCTGTTCGGCCTCGCCGGATCGCTGATCCTCGGCTTCCTCGACCTGCAGTCCAGTCAGGCGCAGAACCGCTTCTACACCGATCTTGAAGACTGGCTCGCCTCGACCGTGCGCGAATATGCCAGCGGGGAGACCGGCAGCGCCGGTGACCTGCAGGCGTCGATCGAACGACTGCGCACCGCGCTGGAGGACGGCAGCGCGAAAGGCGGGACCACGGCAACGATGGCGAACCTGGCCGAGGCAATCCAGGCGCTGGTTTCGCATATGCGGAGCGAGCAGCAGATGATTCGCGAATGGGCCGACGGCCAGGGCGAACAGAATCGCGAGATCAAACGGCTCTTGGAGCGGCTCGCGCGCCAGCCGGAAAAAAGTTAGTTGTCCGCTACGATGAGCACGAGACGGTACACGATCCACTTACCCTCCCCTGGAGGGTTACCAGATTCACTCATCTCGCAGCCATTTCCGTGTCGCGATATCACAGCGGCAGCGCGGTTGGTGCTCCCTCCCTCCTTGTGGCCCCCACCCGGGCAATCACAGTTAGTTCTGATTTGAGAGGCGACGACCATGGCCCTTGCGCGTGCCCGCCGTAATGACGGTCCCCTCAACTATTGGCCGGGATTCGTCGACGCACTGTCGACCCTGGTCTTGTCGATCGTGTTCCTGCTGTCGGTGTTCCTGGTCGTGCAGTTCTTCCTGTCGCAAGAGGTCACCGGCAAGGACAAGGCGCTGGAGCAGCTCAATGCCAAGATCGCACAATTGAACGAGATGCTGTCCCTGGAAAAGCTTGGCAAGCTCAATCTCGATGAACAGCTGACGCAATTGCGCGCGGGACTGGCGGCCGCCGAATCCGAGCGCGACCGCGTGAAGGGCCTTTATGATGGGCTCGCCAATGCCGGCAACAATGCGCAGGGCAAGGAGATCGAGCTCAACAAAGCGCTGGATTCGGAGAAGGCGGTTTCGGCGCGGGCGCTTGCCCAGATCGAAGTGCTCAACCAGCAGATCAGCGCATTGCGACGACAGCTGGCGGCACTGGAAGAGGCACTCGACGCCTCTGAAAAGCGCGACAAGGAATCACAGAGCAAAATTGCCGATCTGGGCCAGCGCCTTAACGTCGCGCTGGCCCAGCGGGTGCAGGAGTTGTCGCGCTACCGCTCTGAATTCTTCGGCCGCCTGCGCACCATCCTCGGCAACCGACCCGACATCCGCATCGTCGGCGACCGCTTCGTGTTCCAATCCGAAGTATTCTTCGACACCGGTCAGGCATTGCTGTTGCCGGAGGGCAAGGCTGAACTCGACTCAGTGGCGAACGCGCTGATCGACCTCAACAAACAGATCCCGAGCGAAATTCCCTGGGTGGTGCGGGTGGACGGCCATACCGACGCGCGGCCGATCAACAGTCCGGTCTTCAAATCAAACTGGGACTTGTCGGCGGCGCGCGCGATTTCAGTCGTGCAATACCTGACCTCGCTCGGCGTGCCAGCACAGCGGCTGGCCGCAGCGGGCTTTGCCGAGTTCCAGCCGATCGACACCGGCAGCACCGAAGAAGCCTACAAGCGCAACCGCCGCATCGAATTGAAGCTCACGGAACGATAGTGTCGGCGATGAGCGCCGTCCACCTCCGACTCTATCGCGCTGAGGATGAAGAAGCGGCAATCGCGCTGTGGCATCGCACCTGGCAGCAGGCCTATCCGCAGATCGATTTCACGGCACGGCTTGGTTGGTGGCGCGAACGCTGGAAGACGGATCTGGTGCCGAAAGCCAACGTCGTCATCGCCGAGCGCGACAATGCGGTCGCAGGTTTCGTCACCATCGATTCCGACGGCTACCTCGATCAGCTCGTAGTCGCTCCGGAGCTTTGGGGCTCGCAAGCCGCACGGCTGTTAGTCGAAGAGGCCAAGCGGCTTTCGCCGGGAGGCGTCACGCTGCTCGTGAACAAAGACAACGCCCGCGCCATTCGTTTCTACGAGCGTAGCGGCTTCATCCACGCCAGCCACGACCTCAACCCAACCTCGGGCCAGCCGGTGCTACGGATGGAATGGAAGCCTTAAGGGGCTTTTGCGGGACGGCGGGCGCCGTGTTCGAGTATTGCGGCGAATGGGCCCCGCCGAGGCCCGTGCGCTGCTGAGTGGGAAGCGCGCCCGTTGTGTTTTCATTATATTTTAGGAGGTGGCGTTGCAATATTTTAGGGCGTGATGCCGCACCATCCGCAAAGCAAGGAGATGCACCAATGGATTTGATGCCGGTTGTAAGGGACAGCAGACGTTATCTGAACGAGGCCATGAAAGCTCTTGCAGCCGTGAACGCTGGGGTGGAAATCAACCCAGAAATAACTCGGGCCGAAGCTGTTCAGAGACTGACAGAAAACATCGAAAGATATGAAAGAATTCTACTCCAATACGGCTGGAGAGAATCCCCGTCAGAATCTTTAGTCGATCTGCGTTACGCCGCGTAGTGCATGAACTGCTTCGACGCATCAAACAGACACCGCCCCGCTTGCAACAGAGCGTACGGTCACGGTCGCGCCGGCTATGATGGTCCGGCGCTCTAGCGTAGGATTTCGCTCCGTCCCGCAACTGCCCCCTTATAAGCCGGCGCGGGAGCGGGGCTAGCCACCTTCGAACTGCAGCCTCGCCAACCGGGCATAAAGCCCGTTAGCGGCAACAAGCTCGGCATGCGTGCCCTGCTCGACGATACGCCCCTGCTCCATTACGAGAATGCGGTCGCAGGACAATACGGTCGCGAGCCGGTGGGCGATCACGAGCGTGGTTCGATGGCGCATCAACTCCTCAAGCGCAGTCTGCACCAGCGTCTCGCTTTCGGCATCAAGCGAGGACGTCGCTTCGTCCAGCAACAACAGCGGCGCGTCGCGCAGAATGGCGCGGGCAATCGCAATGCGCTGACGCTGTCCGCCAGACAACATCACACCGCGTTCGCCAAGCTGGGTCTCGAAACCCTCGGGCAGACGACTGATGAAGTCGGCCGCGTGCGCGAGTTCGGCGGCGCGCTCGACCTCGGCGTCGGTGGCATCGGGCCGACCGAAGCGGATGTTCTCGCGGGCAGTCGCTGCGAACACCACCGACTCCTGCATCACCAGCGCGACGCGCGCACGCAGCTCGCGTGGATCGGCCGATTTGACCGGCACGCCATCGACCGAGATCGCTCCACTCGCAGGGTCGTAGAAGCGTAACAGAAGATGGAACAACGTGCTCTTGCCGGCGCCGGAGGGGCCAACGATTGCGACCTTCTCCCCGCTGCGCACGTTGAGCGACACCTCGTCGAGCACGTTCGCGTCGGGCCGCCCCGGATAGGCGAAGCTGACCCTGTCGAAGCCGACCTCGCCGCGCGCGGGATGCGGCAACGCGCTCGGCGTCGATGGCGCGGTAATGTCAGGTTTCACATGCAGGATTTCGAACAGGCGCTCGGCCGCACCGGACGCGGCCGCGACTTCGCCCCAGACTTCGCTGAGTTGACCGAGCCCGCTGGCGGCTAATATCGCGTAGATCACGAACTGGACGAGCACGCCTCCCGTGATGACCTTGGCCTGAACGTCATGCGAGCCGATCCATAGGATCACGACAACGCTTGAGAACACGATGAAGATGATGATGGCGGTCAGCACCGCTCGCGCCTGCGTCGAGGTGCGGGCAGCCTCATAGGCCTGCTCGACCTCGCCGCCGAACCGACGCGCGGCCATGGGCTCACTGGTATAGGCCTGTACGGTGCGAATGGCACCCACGAGTTCGGACGCATAGGCGGAAGCCGCGGCGAGCGTATCCTGCGCATTGCGCGACAGACGCCGCACCCATCGCCCGAAGGCAACCAGCGGCAGCACGATCAGAGGAATGGCAAGCAGCACGAAACCGGAGAGGCGCGGGCTCGTGATCACCATCATGACCGCGGCGCCCACAAACATGATCAGATTGCGTAGCGCGATCGACACCGAGGCTCCGACCGCCGACTTGATCTGGGTGGTGTCCGCGGTGAGCCGCGAGATCAACTCGCCGCTGCGGGCCGAATCGAAAAATATCGGCGACAGTGAGAGCAGATGGCCGAAGACGTCGTGCCTGAGATCTGCGACGATGCGTTCGCCGAGCGTCATCACGAGGTAGTAACGCGCCGCACTGGCCAGAGCGAGCACCACGACAACCGCAATCATGACAGCGAAATAGCTGTTGATCAGCGCGATGCCTTTCGGCGTGAAGCCGTTGTCGATCAACCGCCGCGCCGCGATCGGCACCGACAGCGTGGTGAGCGCCGCGACCGTGAGCGCAATCAGCGCCATGTAAGTGCGCCCACGGTAGCGCCGGACGTAGGGCGCAAGCGAGAGTAGCGGACGCAGCCGCGCCCTGCTCTTCGCTGGTGGCTCCGTCATCCCGGTGTCGACGGGTGGGGTTTTGGATGGTTCCGCCGCTTTCGGCAATTTGTCGTACCGGTCGTCCACGCGTTCCACTGCGTTCATGAGATCCGAACCTGTTGGGGTTACCGGCTCCCAATAGGCCCGAGCGCGGGTGGGATCAAATCCGGGATGATACTAGGCCCAGCTAGGCCCAGCCTCGCCCCCCGGCCGAGCCTGACGCCCCCCGACTTGTTTTGGCCGACCCTGTGCGTTATAGAGCCGCCCAAATCCGTCATTGATAGCCACTCGAAACCTAAGGCGCGGGGCGCCGGGGGACAATTCCATGAAAGCCGAAATTCACCCGAATTATCATACAATTACGGTCGTGATGACCGACGGCACCGAATACCAGACGCGCTCGACCTGGGGCAAGGAAGGCGACAAGCTGCACCTGGACATCGACCCGAAATCGCACCCGGCCTGGGTCGGCGGCTCTCAGCAGCTCCTCGATCGCGGTGGCCGCGTGTCGCGATTCCAGAAAAAGTTTTCTGGGTTCCTCAAGAAGGATTGATCGGCCGAAACGGGCTGAAACAGAAGCGCCCCGCTGCAAGGCGGGGCGCTCCCGTTTTCTGGGCTCTCTCGCCGCACCTTTGCGCGGACCCGGGGGACTGGACAGCTACAGCTATCGTTCAAATGCGGCCTTAAGCAAATCGAGTTGCGGCACAAGTGGATTGCCGATCGCGGTGCGATCCGGCACCGGCGCGTGAAGGCTGATATCGAGGCGGCGAACCCGCGATTGCAGGCTCATCGAGCGGTTGATGAGGTCCTGCAACTGCTCGGGCAGCTTTTCGATGGCGTCCGAGGCACCAGGGTCAGCGGCGGTGAGCTTGACTTTGGTCTTTTCGCGATTGGCCTGGCTCAGCGTCATCTCGCCTTCCTTTACCGCGCGATGCAACAGCAGCCAGGACGCGAGCTGCATTAGACGGGTGGTGAGACGCATGCTTTCGGTCGCATAGGTGAGACTGACGGCTCGATCGAGCGCCTTGGCCTGAGTGCGGCCGGCACCATCGAGATAGGCGGCGGTCTCCTCAACCAGATCCATGCCTTCCCGGAACAGGGCACCAAAGGCCGCAGAGCTGGTAAGCCGCTCGCTAAACTGGACCAAGGCACAATCGGCTTGCGAACGGTCAGACATGGTAACGCCCCTATTACGCCACTACAACTCGCCGGCTCCCCAGCCGACTTATGATGAACAAATCATTACGCTGGCCCGGGCGAGAGTCCAGCTGCAACCGGGTTTATGGTTTCCGCGAAGTGGGGCGACCGTTCATTGGGTGAATGTGCGCAAATGGGACAATCCTGTCCCATACAACGCAAAAAAGAGCCGCCGTGGAACGGCGGCTTTGAAAGTTGATAACAGGGAGGCGTCAAACAGAGTGGACAGGAGCCACTCGGTGTCCAAAACGAGGACAGCTCTGGTCATAAAGGCGAAAGCTTAATTAACCGTAAATGAAACATTTATTTTAGGGTTCATTAGCCAACTCGGCCATCGGCAAGTCCCGTTTGGCCAGGATTCATTGGCGAGACTCATTGGCCAAGCCTTGTTGGCAGGGCCTTGTAGGCATCTTGGGACCCTGCTTGCATCTCCTTCTCGCTCCGACCCAGCAGGTCGAGGCAGCTACGGCTTGAAAACGCTATTGGCCGCGTCTCGCGACGCACGCTTTTTCGTCACCGCCTCCTGCAACCGCGCGATCTCGGAATTGAGCAGCGCGATGCGCTCGGTCAGTTCCTCGACCGACAGCAGCGACAAATCCTGTCCGATCTCGTGGCCAACCTTTTTCCTTGGTTTGTCGTCATCCTCGATGGCCATGGTCGCTCCTCTTGCATCGTCAAACGAAAGTGAGACATTGCCAGCAACGACCGTGCTGGCTAATCAATTGCAGCTCACAAGCTCCGCATTCTCGCAAGGACAAATCATGGAAACGCTGCCCGCGCAAATGAACGTGGTCGCCATCAGCAAACCGGGCGGGCCGGAGGTGCTCGAACCGGAGACCCGTGCAGTGCCGCAGCCGGGACCCGAGGAAATCCTGATCAAAGTTCAGGCCGCAGGCGTCAACCGGCCGGACGTCTCGCAGCGCTCCGGCTCTTACCCGCCGCCGCCCGGCGCCAGCGACCTGCCGGGACTGGAAGTTGCGGGCGAGGTTGTCGCGGTCGGCAGCAACGCCAAGCGGCACAAGATCGGCGACAAGGTAATGTCGCTCGTTGCCGGCGGCGGTTACGCGCAATATTGCATCGCGCAGGACGCCCAGGCTATGGCTGTTCCGCCATCCCTGTCGATCATGGAGGCCGGCGCCATTCCTGAAACCCTCATGACGGTCTGGCACAACGTATTCGAGCGCGGCGGACTGAAGCCGGGCGAGACCCTGTTGATCCATGGCGGCTCCTCCGGCATCGGCACCATGGCGATCCAGCTCGCGAAAGCGTTCGGTTCAAAGGTAATCGTCACCGTCGGAGCGAATGACAAGGCCGAGGCCTGCCTCAAGCTCGGCGCCGACCGAGCCATCAACTACAAGACCGAAGATTTCGTTGCCGAAGTGAAGGCAGCAACGTCGGGCGCGGGCGCCAATGTCATCCTCGACATGGTCGGTGGCGACTACATCGAGCGCAACTACGAAGCGGCCGCGATCGACGGACGCATCGTCCAGATCGCGTTCCTGGGCAGACCGAAGGCGACCGTCAATTTCACCAGGTTGATGGTGAAGCGCCTTACGCATACCGGCTCGACGCTGCGTCCGCGCAGTAATGCGGACAAGGCCGCGATGGTGGCCGCGATTGAGGCCAAGGTGATGCCGCTGCTGCGCGAGGGGCGCATCAGGCCCCTGATGGACAGCACGTTCCCGCTCGAAAAGGCTGCGGACGCACACCGCCGCATGGAGACCAGCCAACATATTGGCAAAATTGTGTTGGCAGTATAGTTCACACAAAGTAAATGCGCCGGGAAACTCTTTGATTTCCTTCGCTTTCGTGGCATCTATCGGCGAACGCCGAACGGGCTTGTGCGGTTCGGAAAGCCATGGCACTTGCGTGCATCGAACGCGGAGAACTGACATTGCGCCTGATCAGGTGCCTCGCGTCGCTTGCGCTGGGCCTCATGATTTTTGTGGCCGCGTGGCCCGCGCGCGCCCTGGACGCTGTCAGCGTCCGCAGCGACGTTCCCGCGATCGACCTGACAGGCGTCCTTGAACACCTGCGCAGCGAAACTGACCGCATCCAGGTCTCAACCGCGCCCGGCGCCGACGGCATCGTACAACGCATCGAGGTCCGCGCCCGCGAAGGCGGACAGAACTGGGTGGTGTTTGCGCTCGCCAACAACACCGACGACCAGCTCGACCGTCTGATCGTAGCGCCACACTATCGCATAGTGTCGTCGGGCCTGTTCTGGCCGGACCTCGGATTATCGCGCATCGCCACCATCACGCCGTCGATTGGCGACCGTCCCGAGCGCCAGGAGAATGCGACTGCGGACGTATTCCGCATCACGCTCGATCCAGGCGCCGTCATCACCTTCGTCGCAGAATTGCGGACCGATAAACTGCCCCAGCTCTACCTGTGGGAGCCAGAAGCCTACAAGGACAAGGTCAATTCCTTCACGCTGTACCAGGGCATCGTGATCGGCATTTCCGGACTTTTGGCGCTCGTGCTGACGATCCTGTTCGTGGTCAAGGGCAGTATCATGTTCCCGGCCGCCGCTGCGCTCGCCTGGGCAGTGCTCGTCTATATCGGCGTTGATTTCGGTTTTTGGGGCAAGGTGCTCGACATGTCGAACAACGCCGAGCGCATCTGGCGCGCGGCGGGCGAAGCGATCCTGGCTGCCACCCTCCTGGTATTCCTGTTCGCCTATCTGAACCTCAACCGCTGGCATGTGCGCTATTCCCACATCACCTTAGGCTGGCTCGTCTTCCTGGGCGCGCTGGTCGGACTCGCGCTGTTTGATCCCAAGGTCGCCTCTGGCATCGCGCGGATATCGCTCGTCCTGATCGCCTTCGCCGGTTTCGCGCTGATCGTCTATCTCTCGACCCATGGCTTCGACCGCGCGGTGCTGTTGATCCCGACCTGGTTCCTGCTCCTTGTCTGGGTGGTTGCGGCCGGCATGACTGTCGCAGGCAGCGTCACCAACGATATCGTCGGTCCAGCCCTGCTCGGAGGTCTCGTGCTGATCGTGATGCTGATCGGATTTACGGTCATGCAGCACGCCTTTGCCGGCGGCGGCGCGACCACCGGCATCGTCACCGATGTCGAGCGGCGCGCGCTGGCGCTGACCGGTTCCGGAGACCTGATCTGGGACTGGGACGTCGCAGCCGATAAGGTCTTCACCAGCCCGGAGACCGAGAGCCTGCTGGGCCTGAAGCGCGGCGCGCTCGAGGGACCGGCGGCGGGATGGCTGGAGGTGCTGCATCCGCTCGACCAGGACCGCTTCCGTGCGGCGCTCGACAGCGTACTGGACCAGCGCCGAGGGCGGCTGACGCAGGAATTCCGGCTGCGCACACCGGACGGCCATTTCATGTGGTTCGCGTTGAAGGCGCGCCCGGTGGTCGGCTCCGACGGCGAGGTCTCGCGCGTCATCGGCACGCTCACCGATGTCACCGATATCCGGAATGCCGAGGAGCGCTTGCTGCACGATTGCGTGCACGACAACCTCACGGGATTGCCGAACCGCCAGCTTTTCATCGATCGCCTGAATGCGGTCGCGACCTTTGCAAAGACCACGCCCAATCTGCGGCCGACCATCATGGTCATCGATCTCGACCGCTTCAAGCAGGTCAACGATTCGGTCGGCATTGCGGTTGGCGATTCCATCCTTCTCACGCTCGCCCGTCGCCTCGCCCGCATCCTGAAGCCGCAGGACACACTTGCGCGGCTTGCTGGCGACCAGTTCGGCCTGATCCTGTTGTCGGAGCAGGATCCTCCGCGCATCACCGCCTTTGCCGAAACCATTCGCAAGACCATCCGCGCGCCGGTCGCCTTTAACAACCGCGAGATCGTCCTTACCGCATCAATCGGACTCGCGCTCTCCGATCCGCAGACCCAGCTCTCGGACCAGATCATCAAGGATGCCGAGCTTGCGATGTATCACGCCAAGCGGATCGGCGGTGACCGCCTCGAGATCTACAAGCCCGCGATGCGGGCCCGCAAGACCGACCGCCTGACACTGGAGAGCGAACTTCGGCGCGCCATCGAGCGCAAGGAAATTACGATCCTGTATCAGCCGATCGTGCGGCTGGAAGACCGTTCGATCGCGGGCTTCGAGGCACTTGCACGCTGGGATCATCCCAAGCTCGGGCGGATGTCGCCATCGGACTTCATCAACATTGCCGAGGAGACCGGTCTGATCGTCGACCTCGGCATGTCCGTGCTCGACCAGACTGCCAAGCAGCTTGCCCTCTGGCAACGCGCAATGCGCTCGCGCGAGCCGATCTTCGCCAGTGTCAACGTCTCCTCGCGGCAATTGCTGCGCCACGATCTCATCCACGACGTCCGGAGCGTGCTGTCGCGCTCTTCGGTGGCGCGTGGGACGCTGAAGTTGGAGTTGACGGAATCGCTCATCATGGAGAATCCGGAGCACGCAGCGCACATGCTGACGCGCATCCGCGAACTCGGCACCGGGCTATCGCTCGATGACTTCGGCACCGGTCATTCCTCCCTCGCCTATCTGCAGCGATTCCCGTTCGACACCATCAAGATCGACCAGTCCTTCGTGCGCACCACAAGCCGCGGCACGCGGCCGGTGATCCTCAAATCCATCATCTCGCTGGCGCATGATCTCGGCATGGATGTCGTCGCCGAAGGCGCCGAGACGGATTCCGATGCAATCGAACTCTATCAGCTCGGTTGCGAATATGCGCAAGGCTATGCTTTCGGCCAACCGATGGATGCGAACGCGACCATGCGCCTGCTCACAGGTGCGCGCCCCGACGTGCGAGCCAGGGGCAATATTCCGGCCTAAAGATAATCACTCAAACCTTACACGCCTCCGACCTGGAGCGCGCGTCTGCATCGACAATGCCTCGCATTGCGGGGCCGCGAACCACAGATTGATTGGCTTGTCGTTTTGCAGGTCAAGGCGGCCCCGCCCCCGCTTACCAGCCTTTCAAGCCACCGCAACGGTCAGGTTAGCACCGTCAACCTGCACGACCTTCACCCTGGTGCCGGCTGGCGTATCGGGGCCTGCGACACGCCAGACGGTGTCGCCCACGCGCACGATGCCGTGGCCATCGATGATCGGCTTCTCCAGCGTGAACTCGCGGCCTAGCAGCGCCTCCGCGCGCTTGTTGAGGAAGGTATTGCTCTTGCTTGGATCAGCCGCCGCCCACGCCAGCCGCCGCCACACCGGGACGGCTGCCGCAGCGAATACCGCAAACATTAGAAGCTGCGCCTGCCACGACGGATGCAACACAAAGGACACCAGCCCAACCAAGAGCGAAGCGAGCCCGAGCCAGAACAGGAACACGCCCGGCGCCAACAGCTCCAGGGCCATCAGGATGATGCCGAAGATCAGCCAGTTCCAGGCCTCCAGCATCTCAAGTGTCTCGATCATGACGCATCCCTCGATATCGCAGGCACGCTCACCTATTGCCGCGGCGGCGCAGCTGGCGGCGTTGGGCCGGCTGGCGGCACCGAACCGCGACGGGCGGCGGCGGTGGCGGATGCCGCGCTCTCGCCGAAGGTAGCCTTGGCGATCTCGCCAATGCCGGCGAGCGAACCCAGCATGCTCACGGCCTCCATCGGCAACATGATCACCTTCTGGTTCGGCGACTCCGCGAACTGGCCGAACGCCTTGATATATTTGTCGGCGATAAAATAGTTCAACGAAGCGACATCGCCCTGGGCGATGGCCTCGGAAACCATCTGCGTCGCCTTGGCCTCCGCTTCTGCCAGCCGCTCGCGCGCTTCGGCGTCGCGGAAGGCGGCTTCGCGGCGGCCCTCGGCTTGCAATACCTGGGCTTGCTTGGCACCCTCGGCGCGCAAAATCTCAGACTGACGCTGGCCCTCGGCCGCCAGGATGTCCGCTCGCTTGACACGCTCGGCCTTCATCTGCCGCCCCATGGCCTCAACGAGATCGGACGGTGGCACGATGTCCTTGATCTCGATGCGATTGACCTTGACCCCCCAGGGCGATACCGCCGCATCCACTACGCGCAGCAGCCGCTCGTTGATCTCGTCGCGATGCGACAGCACCTGATCCAGATCCATCGCGCCCATCACCGAGCGGATGTTGGTCATGGTCAAAACGGTGATCGCCTGGTTGAGGTTGGCGACCTCATAGCTTGCCTTTGCGGCGTCAAACACCTGATAGAAGGCAACGCCGTCCACGGTTACCGTGGCATTGTCCTTGGTGATGACCTCCTGCTGGGGAATGCTGATCACCTGCTCCATCACGTTGATCTTGCGCCCGATGCGGTCGAAATAAGGGACGATCAGGTTCAGCCCAGGGTTCAGCGTCTGGGTGTACTTGCCGAACCGTTCGATGGTCCAGTCATAGCCCTGCGGCACCGTCTTCACGCCGGCCAGCAGCGTGGCAATGACAAGCAATACCAGCACGATCACAAAAACACCAAAACCGGTCATAATACCTCCAAGTCAGGAAAATGCGCTTGCCGCGTAGCTCTTCTTAGTCGGCATGATAACCATGCCGGTTCAGCACGTCACGCGCCAGTCTAGCCAATTCGTCCTTACGCCAGTCCGATCCAGCCCTGCAGCTCACGTACCACGAGCTGCCTGATAACCTGAAGGCCGGGTTCGCTGTCGTTCAGGCAGGGAATAGTGGCAAATTGCTGACCGCCGTTGCGCTTGAAGATACTGGAATTCTCCTGCGCGATCTCTTCCAGCGTCTCCAGGCAGTCGGCCGCGAAGCCCGGCGTCACCACCGCGATGCACCGCACGCCTTCCTTGGCCAGTCGCCTCATCGTCTCGTCAGTATAGGGTTGCAGCCATTCGCCTTTGCCAAAGCGAGACTGGAAGGTCAGCAGCAGCTTCGATTGATCCATGCCGAGCCGCCGACGTAGTGCCTCGGTCGTGGCGGCACAGTGTCGCTGATAGGGATCGCCTCTGTCGACATAGTCTTTTGGCATGCCGTGGAAGGAGGCAACGATCACTTCCGGCTCGAATGGCAGCGTGGTCAGATGGGCGCTGATCGAAACGGCCAACGCCTCGATATAGGCTGGGTCGTCATAGTAAGGCGGCATCACCCGCAAAGTCGGCTGCGCACGCAGACTCGCCAGCACTCGGAACACTTCGTCGCAGACGGTCGCCGAGGTCGACGCCGAATATTGCGGATAAAGCGGCACCGCGAGAATGCGGTCGCAGCCTTGCCCCGTCAGAGCCTCAATACCCGAGCGGATCGAGGGGTTGCCGTAGCGCATAGCCCAGTCGACAACGACGTTGCCGCACTCGGCGAGCGCGACCGCAAGCTTCTCGCTTTGCGACCGTGTGATGGTCTTGAGCGGGGATTCGTTTCTTCCGGTATTCCAGATCTTCCGATAGTCGAGCGCCTTCGCGCGCGGACGGGTGCGCAGGATGATGCCGTTCAGCACCAGCTTCCAGACCAGCCCCTGGTCTTCGATCACTCGCGGGTCGGACAGGAATTCTTTCAGGTAGACGCGCACCCCCTTGGCGTCTGCGGTGTCAGGCGTGCCGAGATTGATCAACAGCACGCCGATGCGCCGCGGGCTCACCTCGGCCGCCGCTCTCGCTTGTTCGATCGGGAGGACGGTTGTCATATTGGTCGTGCCTTCGCGCTTTGCGTCATCCTTGTCAAGATAAGCACGATTTCGCTAGTTTCACGCCTTGGCGCGCGACTGGCCAGCACGGCGCTACGGGTCTTTGGCTGAATGGCGAGCATGATCGCGGCCGAAAACGATCATGCTCCGGGAGGAACCATGACGATCGCGGAATGGTGCGTTTTCGCAACGTTACTACTCTATCTGGCAACCATCGTATCCATCAAAGGAGCGCGGTGGGACAGCTTCGACAATGCGAAGCCGCGCGATGACACCTTCTATCGGGACCCGATCGCCGCGCGCGTACTTGGTGCGCACCAGAACGGCATCGAGGCGTTTCCATTCTTCGCAATAGCCGTTCTACTCGCGGAATTCCGCTACTCGCCGCAGCTCCTGATTGATGCACTTGCGCTGTCGTTCCTGATCGCGCGGATCGGCTATGTCTTCGCCTATGTCGGCAACCGTCCGACGCTGCGCTCGATCCTTTGGAGCATCGGCTTCGCGATCAATATCGCGATCTTCTTCATGCCGGCCCTGAATTACTTTCTGCCGGTCTACTCTTCTGGCTAGTCTCTTATCGGCAATTGCGAGACATAAGCCACACTAGCATTGAGGGACACTAGAAACAGGTCGTTCGCTCGGCGGCAAGATAGCCGAACAGGAGGCCCAGGCCGAACAACAGCACCAGGCCGGCCGCACCGAATTCGATGGCGCGCATGATGAGTGCACCCCCACCGTCACGGGTACCGCTCAGCCGCCGCGCTACGCCCCGGGCCGACACCGCGACCACGGCGATCGCCGCAACCGTGATCGCAGTTCCTATCCCCATCAGGAAGGTCGCCGCGATCCCTGCCCAGAACAGCCCCTGGGCCAACGCGAACACCAGCACCAGGATGGCGCCCGAGCAGGGCCGCAGCCCCACCGAGAAGATCGCGGCAAGCCCGCGCCGCCAGCCGCCAGGACCGGCCAGATCGGCGGGCTCTGG
>JGI24705J35276_12238436_pt1 | contig 22107 bp, 18 predicted proteins | sample TergutNt197P4_FD_35276 | JGI IMG/M metagenome (IMG submission 35276) | reverse complement strand
CAAGTCCGCAATGACGGGGATATTTAGGTAATTAGTCTCATTTTGATCATTTTGTTAGTGTTTATTCTGGTTTCTAGAGGTGCCCATTAATCGTTTTCGCTTCGCGAAAACAACCTATATTCTAAATACTCGATACTCGATACTTGCGGGCTTTAGCCCGCCTTAGTTTATAGATTTAAGCATATCTTATGCTGCTGTGAATTGCGATCTGTAACCGAAACAACTTCCATGGGCAAGCCATAAATAGCTTCCAGCGAGTAATCTGTAAGAATATCTGCCGGCGCACCATAGCCGAATTGATAACCGTCACGCATCAACAAGACTTTATGAGCCAAAGAAAAAGGCTGCGAGGGGCTATGGGTGGTGAACAATACAGTTTTGCTTTTTGCTACTAAAAAGTGCATTGCTTCGGCAATCAGTTGTTGATTGGCAAAATCTAAACTAGCCGTAGGTTCATCCATCAGCAAAACACATGTTTCTTGGCAAAGAGCCCGGGCAATTAACACCAATTGGCGCTGGCCGCCGGAAAGCATATTATAAAAAGACCCTGCTAAATGAGGTATTCTTAACCTTTCTAGGCATTCGAAAGCTGCTATAGTATCTACTTTGGTAGGCGAGGCTAAGGGGTTAATATGGCAGGTACGCGCCATGGTTACCATTTCCAATACCGTATAGGGAAACTGCATACGGTCGTTTTGAGGTATATAAGAAAAACTCTTAGCAAATGCTTTTCTACTCATGGTGTCTATATCAATATGTCGGTAATATGCTTTTCCGCCTGTTCGGTTTATGAAACGTAGTAATAACCGTAATAAGGTCGATTTACCACAGCCATTTGGTCCTAATACCGCTAGAGTTTCCCCCGCGTTGATAGTAAACGAAACGCCATGCACAATTTCGCGGCCACCATAGCCTCCGCATATATTTTCAACAATTAATTGCTTATTATCTGCGCATACCATATTATACCGGCTTTCTTTTTACTAAGAGCATGATGAAAAAAGGAGCACCGAACAAAGCAGTTAAAGCTCCGACCGGTATTTCCATAACGCTAAGCGAACGTGCTAAATTATCTACCATCAATAAAAAACAACCGCCTAATAAAGCGGCAACCGGCAGCATTCGCCGATGATCTGCGCCTGCCAGCCCACGCGCCACATGTGGAAGCATTAAACCGATCCACCCAATTTGCCCTCCTAAGCAAGTGGCAGCTGAACAAATGATTGTGGCAAGCATGATCACCAGCAAACGGTAAAAATTGGGATTTATGCCAACAGAAAGAGCATTTTCATCATCTAGAGTCAATAAATTTAATTTCCAACGTAATAAGTAAATCAATATGCACCCCAATAGAATGGGAACCATGCTAAAAGCCAGGGAGTTAGCATTAACTTTGGCTAAGCTGCCCATGGTCCAATATACAATAGATGGCAAAGTATTATTTGCATCGGCTATATATTTGATAAAGGTAAGCAAAGACAGAGCTAATGCGCTCATCATAGAGCCAGACAGTACCAAGCTTATATCGCGGTCAAAACGAGCCCGGCTACCGATAAAGAAAGCGATAGCAACTGTAATAATACCGCCACAAAAGGCCAGCAATTGTATCATAAATGTGTTGAGCCCCAGCAACAAGGCTAAAGCTGCTCCCAGGCTCGCACCCTGAGTAACGCCAATTATATTTTCGGAAACCAGCGGGTTTTTAAAAGCGCTTTGATAAGCCGAACCGGCAACTGCCAAACCTGCGCCTACTATAAATGCGGCTATAATGCGGGGCAGACGGATGTTTTTAATAATAATAGACACATTATCGGCTACCGCGCCTGCTCCTTTGAAAAAAAAGAGAAATATGTCATGTGTGCCAAGACCATAAAAGCCAATATTGAGCGAGATAATTAGCAGAAGCAAACTCAATACTATTAAAAAAGGTAGAAGAAAAGGGTGCTTCCCAAATTCATTGATATTTTTATGCGCCAATTTGTTTACCTGCCTTATCGATATCCGCGAACAAATATATCCAAATATAAAGATACTCTAAAAAAGCCAATATGTCAAGTAAATAGTTAAGGGCGCCCTTAAGCTTGACAACTAATTGAAAAGCAGTTATAATATCGTTATATCTACGAATATATAACGATAGAGGAGGGCGTATGAATAGAAAAAATAAGAGTGCTCTGTTTTTTTTGCTTTTGATGTTTGTTGTATGCTGCATATGCGGATGCGCAGATAATAAAGACAACTCGCCAGAGCTGCCGCAACTTCAACGTAGCATTACCGATATGGCTGGCCGTAACGTTATCATTCCTAATAAAATAGAAAAAGGATTAGGTACGGAAGCCAGAGCCAGCTTTTTACTTTATACCATGGATACAGATACTCTGATAGGTTTTAATTATGATTTTAATGATATGGAAAAAGCCTTTATAGTGCCGCAATGCTACGATTTACCTTCTTTTGGCCAAGGAGCAAACTTAAATCTGGAAATGATCGTTGCTGCCGCGCCCGATTTATTGATTGCTTATGGGCCATTAACAGATTCTTTTATTTCCGCTGCGCAAGAATTGCAAATACAAACAGAAATACCATGTATAATATTAGATGGCTCAATGCTAAAAATTCCTCAAGTATATCGTTTTCTGGGAGAAATTTTCGCTAAAGAACAAAGAGGCGAAGAATTAGCCAAGTATGCGGAAAAAGCGCTGGATTTTGCCTCAGCAATTAATGTTGTGGAAGAAAAACGCCGGACAGTATATTATGGCAATGGTGTAGATAATTTAGAGACTGCTCCACAAGGTTCGTCTAATGCTGAATTGTTAGAGCTTACTCAGGCAATTAATGTTGCCGTTATTGAGGGAGAAATTACTTCGCGAATAAGTGTTAGCGCTGAGCAAATATTGGGTTGGAATCCGGAAATTATTCTGCTTAATGGCGAGCCTGGCCAAAGTATTTCTGCCACCGAGGCGGTGAATAGATTTTTAGCCGACAAGCGTTATCGCGATATACGTGCGGTGAAAAGCGGCACTGTTTATGCTATTCCGAAGTATCCATATAGCTGGTTTGACCGTCCCAATGGTCCAAATCGCTTAATTGGCATATATTGGCTGGCCAACTTGCTCTACCCAGAGGAATATTATATAGATATCAAAGCCAAAGCCCGTGAATTCTACTTAATGTTTTATCATATAAACCTTTCCGATGAACAGCTAACAGAGCTTCTTGGAGAATAGTGTTATAAAAGTATTACTCGCGCTCCAAAAGAATAACTCGACTTACTCAAATGTTTATGTTACAATAATTTGTGAGAATATACAATTTGATATAAGGAGATAAATTTTATGCAGTTGCGAGAATTGTACTATCCGCGCGGGGTGGCTGTTTGCGGCTCCGTTTCTCCCGGTAAACTTGGTGCGGTGCTTATCGGTCGTTTGGCAGAAGGCGGCTTCCCTCATATTTTTGCTGTTAACCCAAAGGCGCAGGGAAAGCAAGATATAAAAGGTTATAGCCGTATACAGGATATTCCCGCTACGGTGGATATGATAGTAGTAGCCTCTCCTGCGCCTACGGTAGCTTCGATATTAGAAGACGCGGGTCAAAAAGGGGTCAAGGCAGCGGTGATTATCAGTTCAGGCTTCGGAGAGGCTGGTCATCCAGAGCTGGAAGTGGAGATGAAAGCAGTTGCGCAGCGTTATGGCATTCGCTATATTGGGCCTAATTGCGCCGGTATGGTCAATACCCATCATAACTTACTGGCTACTTTGGAAGCCGCCCCCGCTACCGGGCAAGTTGCCTTAATCTCGCAAAGCGGCGCGGTGGGAGGTATGATTATGTCCCGCTCGCGGCAAGAGGGCTTGGGAATCGGCAAATTTGTCAGCTATGGCAATGGCAGCGATCTCTCGGAAATAGAATTACTGCTGTCTTTAAAAGATGATGCACAAACGAAGGTTATAGCCATGTATTTGGAGAACGTACGCCGGGGTCGCGAGTTTATGCAAGCCCTGGCTGCTGTTACCCGTGTTAAGCCGGTAATAATAGTAAAAAGCGGGCGCACCGGCAGCGGACAAAGAGCGGCGCTTTCCCATACCGGGTCATTAGCCGGAGCAGATGCAGTGTATAATGCGGCTTTCGCTACTGCCGGTGCTATTCGCGCCGAAAGCATAGACGATTTGTTCGATCTTTGTCAGGGCTTTACGTTTTTTCCGCCCATGCAAGGACGAAAAGTGGCTATAATCACCAATTCCGGCGGACCGGGGGTTATGGCTGCCGACCGCTGTGAAGAGGTTGGCCTTTCCCTTACGGAACCCTCCGGCGTTTTGCTGGATCAACTTAAAAGCTTTCTGCCGGCCCATGCCGGGCTTGCTAATCCACTCGATTTAACCGTAGAAGGCAATGATATTCAGTATGGAAAAGCCACTGCTGCAGCCCTGAAAGAATACGACGCCGCTATTGTCATTTATATTGGAACTTCTTATTTGCGGGCTTTGCCGGTGGCAATACAAACTGCCCAAACGGCAATTATAGCAGGTAAGCCAACTGCCTGCTGCTTCGAGATTGGCCTCGATATTGAAGAAGCCCACGCATATTTGCGTGAGCAAGGCTTACCTCTCTTTGCTTCCGGCGAACGCGCGGCGCGGGTTTTTAGTCAAATGGCGCTGTACCATAACTACCTAGCTCATCCTTGTGCTAGTATAGATCTGCCCCAGCCACAAAAGTTGGCTTTTACCTCATTAACAGAGCCGCAGGCTATGCAATTACTAGCCGCGCACGGCATAAAAACTCCCTCCTTTTACTTTGTTAAAGGGGAACAAGAAACCCTGGCTGCCTGTATGGAACTTGGTTTTCCCGTGGCTATTAAGATAGTTTCGCCGGATATTTTACATAAATCTGATGTAGGCGGAGTTAAATTGAATATAATTGATGAAGAAGGGGCTAGGGCTGCTTATCGTGAACTGGCGCGCATTGGCCGGGATGTAGATTTTCGCGGTGTGATCATCTATCCTATGCTGAGCAAAGGACGGGAGGTTATTATGGGCTTTACCCGCGATCCGCAGTTTGGGCCGGTAATCGCATTTGGGTTGGGCGGCATTTATACGGAAGTACTTAAAGACATCTGCTTAGGGTTGGCCCCTTTAAATAAAGAAGCGGCGCTTAAACTAATACAAAGCATCAAGAGCTTTCCTTTATTAGCCGGTGTACGAAAAGAAGCGCCCGCCGATTTAGAGTCGCTGGCTAATATGCTGGCTCAGTTTTCCGAACTGCCCTTTATCTATCCGCAATTAGCCGAAGCAGACCTCAACCCGGTTTTTGTATACGAGCAAGGTGTAATGGTTGCCGATGCCCGGCTTATTGTTGGTTGTTAATTAAGGGGCTTCTTTTAGCTGCAGTGAATTTGTTTTTATGCCAATAATGCAGTTTTTTATACTGTTGCTTGCTTAAACCATGCTGCAAAGCTTGTTGCATAAGATAATCTGGGCTGGGATAAATACCAAAAGACGCCCGGGTAGTTTTGGGCCAAATACGGTTATTACAAAAACGTAAAAGCGGTGGGTTTTGTTTGGCAATTTGCTCCACCAAGTCGAGATTACCGCCGGCGGCCAAGAATATGGCTTCGGCAAGTAAATCATCTTTAAGACGGCGCGCACGCGCCGTTTCGGCTAACAGTAATTCTGAAAGAGGCAGTATAGCCTCTGGCCCTTGTTGGCCCAATAGCCATACCAAACCGCTTAAAAAATAAGCGTCGCCGTCGCCTGCCTGATCCCTTGCCAATAAAGGTAAAAGAGGTTTTAGTTTGTTATCATATGGAAGCATATTAAGTGTATCTAAAAGCGCCAAACGCCAGTGATTTTGTTTTTCCCGCTTAAGTATTTCTACTAAAGGCAAAAATGCTTTTCCTTGTTTAAGACGGCCCAAAGCCAGTAAAACACGTAAACGTAATGAAAAATCGGCGCTGTTTGCCAAAGGCAAAAGCGCCGTATAAGCTTCCGGTTCACGGGCGGCATATTTCTCAATCAGCGGCAATAATGCCAATTGTTGTTCACATGTGCTGCTTAACAACAGTTCTCGCCACTTTGTAGGTAAAATATTTATTCCGTACATAAGCCGTTATTGTGGTTCATTGCATAACCAGCCTGCTACCCAACCTTCTTTGCCATCATCAAGGCGAACATTGTACCACACTTGCCCGGCGCTGTCGGTTTTTTGACCCAAATAAGTTAAAACTGCTTCCGCAGTTGCGCTGCCTACTTTAGAAGCCGTAGTTGAAGCTTCTGAACGCACATTAACACCATCGCCGGCTTTAACTTTTACGGTTTTTGGTGTAGCGGGGGTTGGGGTATTTGTGGTATTGGTTGTCGTAGACGAATCTCCGGGATTATCAAGTGGTTCGGCTACAACCGTAGAGTCAGCTTCGCCGCCGGAAAGGCTTAATATACGCATCTCTAACTCGTCCATTTGAGATTGCATTTCCGCCATCATTTCACCTACATATTTTTGCACATAGCTTTCGGTTACCAAGGCGCCTGGTGAATTGTTGGCTGCCTGAATAACCTGGCCAAAAACAAATCCCAATGCAGTGAATACTAAAGCTGCCACCACCAAGACCGCTATACCTGTTTTACTCATTCCAACACACTCCTCATCATTTAGTTATTGTCGCTTGCCCAGAGGTTTTTTACTCAATAAACCGCCTTTTTTATTGCCGCGTAATACTCCCAGTTTGTCTGCGCCGGTAAATATACCTATAGTCAAGACAATCAATACTATCATCGCTTGGGCGCTGGTAAGCAATGCTATAAGTACCGCAAACATGCCCATTACCGCGCTTATGGCATATATGCTCAATACTGTTTGGCGATGACTAAGGCCTAAAGTAAGCAAGCTATGATGTAAATGCCCCTTATCTGCTTGAAATATGGGTTTATGCAAGAATAGTCGGCGAATAATTGCAAAGAAAGTATCGAATACAGGTATGCCCATAATAATAAATGGAATAAAAATTGAAATAATAGTAGCACCTTTAGAAAGCCCCATAATAGCTAAAGCTCCCAAGGAAAAACCCAAGAATAACGAACCGCTATCCCCCATAAAAGTACGCGCGGGATAAAAATTATAGCGTAAAAAGCCGAAAGCCGCCGCCGCCAATACCGCTGCTAAAGCAGCTGTTTGCAGTTGCCCTTGTACATAACAAACTATAGTCATGGTCAGTGCGGCTATAGCGGAAACACCGGCGGAAAGACCATCTAAACCGTCGATAAGATTCACGGCATTAGAAATGCCGGTAAGCCAAAGTAGCGTAACCGGAATGGCAAAAATTCCCAAAGAAATCAAGCCGCCATCCGTAAAAGGGTTGGTAATAAATTGTACATAAAAGCCGCCCTTAATTAAAACCAATGAAGCTATGACTTGTCCTAAAAGCTTGATCATGGGCGAAAGACCGCGATAATCGTCTAGCCACCCAATAAACACTATAATGCTGCAAGCAATCAGGAATGTAGCTATTGCACGTGTATAGAAGCCTAATGCTAGAACTCCTAACACAAAAGCGCCATAAATGGCCACCCCACCCATGCGTGGAATAGCGCCCTCATGTACTTTACGTTCGTTGGGAAGATCGACCACATTCAGTTTACGCGCCACTTTAATAGCAAGTGGTGTAGCAATTAAAGCAACCGCTAAAGCTATAGTCACGCCCAGCCACAAGTGAGGCATTTTTACTTTCCTCCACCATAAAATTGAAGGATACGATTACCCTCTTCAATTCTCTCACTATTATAGTAGTTTTGTCAATAATTTTGTCATTTTTGGACAAATTTATTAAGAATTTTTTAAGAAACTAGCCTTAAACACTTAAAAGCTTAAACGCTATTGGGTTATGGGCGCAGCCCGCCTTGGTACATAATAATCTCTAAATCTTGGGGCATAGCCACATCTTCATTTCTTACCTGATTAAAAGTAATACCCTCGTAAGCAATAAGAAAATGTTCATCATTGGTGGGATCATTAAATTCAACTTGCAGTGGAAAACCGTGCTTGGTACTTACCCACAGTTTTTCGCCCAACCGGCTTTCCAGTATACGGCATATTTGTCCGTCTATACTTTCCGTTCCCACTACTTTATAATTGTGATAATCATTATCTAAATGATTTTTGGGAATATCTGGGTTGCCTTCTTCGAAGGTTTCCATCATGCCATAATTACCGGCAGACGGCGCATGAGAAACCAATATTAAATTCTCGCAATCAAAATACTCTATATTCTCTTCGCCATCTGTGAAGGAACTCACTATTTTCATCCAACCGTTGGCATACCAAGTTTGCACAAATACTTCTCCGTAAGAAGCGTATATAGTTTGCTCAAAATAATAGGAAGTGATTTTTGCTTTGTTTGCCATCAAGTCGTTTATGGTTGAAGCACGGCCCTGATCAATAAAGTCTTCCTCGGGTTGGGTTTTTGGTTCAGCTTCAGCTTCCAAACTTGGCTCAGTATCAATTGTCTCCGCCACAGCGGGCGTATGCGAATCCTGTTCAGTAATTCCCGGCTCCAAAATAATTTCTTGAGTAAGGGCGTCTTTTTTATGACCGTTACAGGAGGTTATAATTGTCATAACAGCAATCAGCAGTATGAATAAGAGTATTAGGGCAACATGAACTTTCTTCATAGATTTTCCTCCGCATACAGGCCACATTATATCGATTCACTATTAATCAATACTCAGCGTGAAGCGGTAATAATGCTTTTTGCTGCTTGCATAAAAATTTTTTGTAAAACTAAATAGATAAGCAATATAAAACTACGACAATAAAGTACCGTCTATATATATGATGGCAAAAACTGCTTTTTTGTTCCCTCATAATAAAAACATGATATCATCAAAATCGGGAAATTACAAGCTTCTATATATAAATATTATTACCGTTGAGGTATAAATATGGGGCTCAAGCATTTTTTAACAGAGGTTTTACCGGAAAGCGATAGTTTTGCCGCACAGGGGAAAGGCAGGTGGGGCTTATGGTCTTTTACCACTTTAGCAGCGCAGTTTTTCTTTCCACAACGTTATTGTTTAAACTGCGGTTCTATTTGTCTTAAACCGGGATTATGTGTGTCTTGTGCTGCTAAGGCGGCGGCTCTGCCTCGCTGCAAGATTTGCGCCTCTTTTGTTAAAACTGGCGGTCTATGTTCAAATTGCGAAAAAACGCGTCCGCTTTTTACACAAGCTCGCTCTGCCGTGCCTTATGAAGGTAAGCTACGCGATTATCTGCTAGAGTTCAAATACCTGGAAAAAACCTGGTTGCGCCGACCTTTAGCCGCATTATTAATGCAAGTTTATCAGCAATACTACCATAGCTTGCCATTTAGTATAATAACAGCAGTCCCTCTTTCTTCACATAAAAAAAAAGAACGTGGCTATAATCAAAGCGCCATGCTAACACAACTACTGGCTAAGGAGTACGGATTAAATTATCAAAAAAACCTTCTTAGGCGGGTATTAGATACGCCGCCCCTAGCTTCCTACAACGGCGAGCAGAGGCGTCTTATTCTAAAACAAGCCTTTGTCTCTCAAGAAGCGCAAGGACACACTGTACTACTGATCGACGACATATATACCAGCGGAGCCACTTTAAATGCCTGTTCCGCAGAATTGCTGGCTGCCGGGGCTAAGGAGGTATATGGTTTAACGGTAGCTGCATATGATGATAGGGGAAGTTGAATGATTTTTTCGCCCTTATATTAATATTATAGTTTTGCAGGAATTTGCTTTGGCAAGAGCAAATAATACAAAAATAGTATTTAGCTACAAGAAAGGGGAGAAGTATATGAATATTACCTATAAAGCCAGAAACATGGAAATAAGCAACTCCTTAAAAGATTATGCGGAAAAACGTTTATCTAAATTTGACAAACTGATTAGAGTTGAAGACGCCATAGTTAGTATGACTATGATCAAAGACCGCTACCGCCTGGAAGTAACGCTTCCTTATAACGGGATTATTATAAGGGGCGAGGAAGAGGGCTACGATTTATATACCAGTATCGATAGTGTAACTGCCAAATTGGAAAGCCAAATTCATAAATATCGTACGCGTTTGATTAAAAAAGGTCGCGGCGAGAGAATGGCGGCGCAGGAAGATATCCTAACTTATGTAGAAGATGATCAACCGGTCAAAGTTAAGCACTTTATTACTAAACCAATGGCGGTAGATGAAGCGATAATGCAGATGAACCTGTTAGGGCATGGCTTTTTCGTTTTTATCAACAGTGATGGGGGCAATACAGTAAATGTACTTTACCGTCGTAATGACGGCGATTATGGCTTATTGATGCCGGAAGTTTAATCGTTCTTTTATAGAAAACCCAATGAGCGCAGGATAAATACAAAAGCGAACATGGTTATGGAAGCAAAAGCTGTGCCCAGCACAATAGCTTGAGAAGTGAATTGATGATCCGCGCCCATTTGAAAAGCCATAGGAAAACAGGATACTGCCGGTGGTCCGGCGAACATGGCCAAAGTAACAGCCATTTGCACTTTATCAAAACCCAGGCGGATTGCTATGAAAACTGCGGCTAAAGGTATAATAATCAATTTGATTATCACAGAGATTAAGGCTAAACGTAGTTTTGTTCTTTCCGTTCGGAAATGAACGGATGCTCCTAAAGTAAAAAGAGCCAGGGGCATAGCCATATCGGACATATACCCAAAAGGCGCTTTCACTAATTGGGGGGGGTTAAAGTTAAGCAGCGAACAGATAATACCTAAAACAGCAGCAATAAGCAGAGGATTTCCAAATAGCTTTTTTAGCAGCATAGCAAAGCCGGCGCCTTGCTGATTGTTTTCACTTAATATCAATACAGCTAATATATTAAGCAGCGGAACCATAAAAATCAATAAGGCGGCTGTTTTGGTTAAACCCGGCTGACCTACCAGATTATAAATAAAAGGTAAACCTAACAATACAGTATTAGCATGAAAACTTGTTTGGATAAAAGCGCTGCTGACATAGATCTCTTTTACAAAGTATGGCGTAAATAAGCGTAGTATAACTGCTAGTATAAAAGTTCCGCCCACACAAAGTAGAGCAAGAGGCAAATCAAAATCGGCTTTAAAATCACTTTGCATAATATTTAAAAAAAGCAAGCAGGGAAGCGCAACATAAAAGCAGATTTTCGTTCCGGTATTAACAAAATCATCATCAATAAATTTTACTGTTTTTAAAACAAAACCTAATACTACGATTAAGAAAAGTGGAACCACCGCATTAAGGCTGAATAAAAGATCTGTCATAAACACCCTCCGTCAACTTTTATAATATGTATTTTGCAGCGGCAAAATGGTACGAAAAATGCCGTCACGATTATAATAAGCCGCCTGTACCGCCGCTGCCGTAGGAATAGCCGCTATCTCGCCCAAGCCTTTAGCTCCGCCAGCCGGCAGTGCATTATAAAGGCTTTTATTTTGTTTTTCAACGAATAGTGATATTATTTCCGGCGCCTCGGGCGCTGTCATTAAGCCCAAGTGGGCGAAGGAAACGCTGGGCGCGCCTTCTTGCAAACGTAAATCTTCCGAAAGCGCATAGCCCATGCTCATGAGTACGCCGCCTTCCACCTGTCCTTCCGCCATAAGGGGATTGATAATACGCCCGCTGTCATGTGCGGCAATTATGCGCTTCACAAAACCTGCCTTGTCTAATTCCGCTAGTTGAGCGGAATAACTGTAAGCTACATGGCTTACAGGATTAGGTTTATCTATACCTAAGGCATCGGTTAAAGCAGCATATTCACCATAAAATTCGCAACCTTCTACAGCCTTAAGCCCTCCTTTTGCTAAAGCTTCTTTTAGCTTAAAAGCAGCCCTGCGTGCTGCTTCTCCGGCAAACAAACTTTGGCGGGAAGCTGTGGTGTTACCGCAGTCGGGGCTGGTGGCAGTGTCGGGCGGCATAACAAATATCGTTTTTGGGGCAAGATCACAAACTTCGCAGATCATCTGCGTTAACACCGTAGCCAAACCCTGGCCAATACAGGCGCCGCTGCAATACACCCTTATTATACCACTTTCTACCTTCAATATACAACGGCCTACGTCATTAATACCCATGCCCAAGCCACTGTTTTTAAAGGCGCAAGCTAAACCGGCTTGAGGGTTAGCTAAATAATAAGGATAAATGGCCTCCAAAGCTTCTACCATGGCGCAATCTTCATCCGCTATTTGCCCATTGGACAAAATATCACCCGGCATTAAAACATTTTGTCGCCGTAATTGCCAGGGATCGAAGCCGGCTTGGTGAGCCAGCAAATTCAAATTAGCTTCGGCGGCAAAACAACTTTGCGCTACCCCGAAGCCACGAAAAGCGCCGCCGGGCGGATTATTAGTATAATAGGCGCGCCCCTCAATATCCACATTAGGAATACGGTAGGGGCCGCCCGCATGGGTACAGGCTCTTTGCAAAACCGGGCGCGAAAGCGAGGCATAAGCCCCCGCATCTGCCACTATACGTACTTTTATCGCAGTAATATTGCCAATTTCATCGCAAGCTGTAGTATAATCTATTTCCATAGCATGTCGTTTCGGATGCACCAGCATGCTTTCCCCACGGCTTAACGTCAACCGAACCGGCCTTTGTGTATAATAAGAAAGCAAAGCCGCATGATGCTGTACGCTCATATCTTCTTTACCGCCGAAACAGCCGCCTACCATAGCCGCGCGTACCCGCACCTTATGTAAAGGCAACCCCAACATGGCCGCTACTTCTTTGCGAGTTTGGTAAACACCCTGATCGCCGCTGATAATGCTTATACCTTCATCTTCCGACCAAGCCAAGGCTGTTTCCGGTTCGAGAAAAGCATGTTCGGTAGGGGGCAGGCTATAGTGCTGATGTACTACATGGGCAGCTTTTTCAATTTCTTGCTCTGCTGAGCCGCGCTTCAATACTTCTAAAGCTAATAAATTTCCTTCTTCATGTAGAGCAGGCGCTAGTTCATTATGTGCCTGAAGTGGGCTAAGTAGCGGTTCTAAAACATCATACTCCACTTTCACCAGGTCTTGGGCTTTTTGTAAAATAGCCTTATTTTCTGCCGCTATCAATACTAAAGCATCACCGCGAAAACGTGTGATCTCCCCCTCCCCAATTAAAACATCATAATCTTGCTTCAGGTGACCTATCTTTTTAGTCCCTACAATATCGTTAGCGGTCAGTATTGCCACCACACCCGGCAAAACAGCGGCTTGTTTAGTATGTATAGCTGCTATCCGCGCACGGGGATAAGCGCTACGCACCGCTCCCCCCCAAAGCATCTGGGGCAGATAATAATCTGCTGCATACATAGCTTTGCCCAAGGTTTTATCAATTGCATCTACGCGGGGCAAGGCGGCGCCCAGCGCCCCGATTGATTTTTGCAGCGCTTGTGGCATGCCCTCTCTCTTCCATTGGGCAGCTTGCAAAACCGCCTGTATTATTTTAATATAACCCGTACAACGGCATTTATTATATTTTAACGCTGCTTTTATTTCTAATTCTGTGGGGTCGGGGTTTTTATCTAAAAGAGCTTTAGCAGCCAATACCATGCCAGGAGTACAGAAACCGCATTGTACAGCACCTGCTTCGCTAAAAGCCCTAGCATATAATTCTTTTTCCGTATTCGTCAAACCTTCGGTGGTCAATATTTGTTTCCCTTCCAACCGGTTTATCTTAACTGTACAAGCTCGGCGCGCTTGATTGTTTACCAATACTGTACAAGCGCCGCAAGCTCCGGCAAAACAACCGTCTTTTACTGATGTTAAGTGCAGGGTATCTCTAAGAAAGCTAAGCAAATCATTATTTTGTTCGCATTTGTATATTTGTCCGTTGACAAAAAAACTGCTCATGACTTTTTCCCCCCGTTATTTTTTTTTTGAGCCGTATTATCGCCTTTACCATTTCTTTATTATTATTCGAACAAAATCGCTGTTTGTTTTAAACCAAATCCTTTTTATGCTCTGTTACGGGCAAAAAAAACTCAAGTATTTATGCCGAAATACCGACTATATGTTGAAGAAGGGCAAAATTTTGAAAGGAAGCTAATCTTATGGATCTAGCTACTATAGTTGGAATCATATTGGCGTTTGTTGGCGTTTTCGTAGGTATGATCATGAAGGGCGTCAGCCCTTCGGCGCTGGTTGTTCCGGCTGCAATACTTATTATCTTTGTCGGCACTTTTGGCGCGGTAGGTATTGCTAGCCCGGGAAGAAACCTAAAAAACGTACCCAAGATGTTTGGGGTTATTTTTGGTAATAAAAAGCATACCACCAATGAGGAAGCAATAGAGCAGTTGATAAAATTTGCCGAAATAGCCAGGCGCGAGGGTTTGTTGGCTTTAGAAAAACTGACCAATGAAATTCAAGATACTTTTTTAAAGCGTGGCGTGATCATGATCAATGACGGTGTAAGCGCAGAATTCATAGAAGAAGCCCTCTTGGAAGATATTTACGCTACAGAGGAACGTCATGCAGCTAATGCACAGGTATTTACACAAGCCGGTACTTATGCGCCCACCCTGGGGGTTTTAGGGGCTGTGGTAGGCTTGATTGCGGCTTTAGGGCATATCGATGATATCGAATTATTGGGGCATGCCATTGCCGCAGCATTTGTAGCTACGGTTTTTGGTATATTCACCGGTTATGTATTATGGCATCCTTTTGCCAATAAATTAAAACAAAAATCTAAAATAGAAATGGAAACCCGCTACCTTATTATTAAAGGACTGGTAGCTATGCAAAATGGAGAGAATCCTCGCATTTTGAAAGAAAAGCTCTTATCCTATTTATCTGTTGGAGAACGTAATAAGATGAGCAGCGGGGGTGGCGGCGAGTGAGCAAAAAAAAGAAGCATGATGAAGGTCACATCGACGAAAGCTGGCTTATACCCTATGCAGACGTTCTGACCTTATTATTAGCCTTGTTTATCGTGCTCTTCTGTTCCAGCAGCCTGGATGTAGATAAATATAAACAGATCATGCGAGCTTTTGCTAAAGAATTCAATGTTACACAAACTACCGATGCTACAGGAAGCGGCGATTTTTTACCGGATGCCATGGAGAATTTGGTAATACCTTCTACCCCGGATGATAATGAAGAAGAAAACGGCGGCGGAGAAGGTACCGGCGAGGGTACACAAATAGCGCGTCTGTTCGACAGCCTTTCCGGCTATATTCATGGCAATGATTTGGAAGAAGAAATGCAGGTAAAAATTGTAGGAGATTCCCTGCTTATCACCTTAACCAGCGATATTTGGTTTCCCTCCGGCAGCGCCGTTATCAGTGCGGCTCAACAAGAAACAGCTTTAAAAATGACCGAAATGATCGCTGCCAGTCAATCTGAAGAAGAGCCTTTGCATATAGTAATAACCGGACACACCGATGATGTGCCAATGCATACCGCGCAATTTCCCTCGAATTGGTATCTTTCCGCTATACGGGCTGTGAATTTTATGGAGGTCATGCTGGACGACGGGCGGCTCGATCCCCGTATGTTCAGCGCCCGCGGTTACGGTGAATTTGAGCCTATCGATAATAATGATACCCTGGAAGGCCGGCTGCATAACAGGCGTGTGGAAGTGTTGATCTCTTTGGATATCCCTCTGGAGAGTCAGCAATAATTGGGCGCTTTAGTTAAACGAAAAGCTATTTTGCAAACAGTGAAGCAGCCGGCTAAAAGCTGCTTCACTGTTTTTGGTAAATAATGGAATAGCTGCTTAAAAAGCGCGCTCGTTAATGTGGGCTGTGTAATAGCCTATTATTCAGCTTCGGCCGATTCTGTAAGGTCAAGCGTTTTTATTCCAACCTGCTTGACCATTTTTTCATCTGCTTCCAGCACTGTGAACACAATCTGTTCGTAGCGGAAAGTTTCACCTGTTTGCGGAATTTTATCTAGCTGCTCTATCATCCAGCCGCCCAAAGTAATAGCGTTATAATCCATATGTAAAGTATCGATGCCTAATTCTTCAAATACGTCTTCCATATTAGCGTCTCCGCTGGCGCAATAAGCACCGGCGCCGGTTTGTACTATTGGTTCTATAACTTCATCATGCTCATCCCAAATTTCGCCAACCAGTTCTTCCAGAATATCTTCTAGCGTTACTATACCTTCGGTACCGCCAAATTCATCAATAACAACGGCTAAATGCAGTTTTTCTCTTTGCAAAGAACGCAATAAAGTAGATATTTTCATGCTGGGGCTGGCATAAAGCGCTTTTTTGACAATAGGCTTGATTTCGGAGCGCCCATAATGCATCTCGGCTAGGAAATCTTTTTCGTGTATAACTCCGATAATACTATCGATGGAGTTATGATAAACCGGCAAGCGTGAAAAACTGTTGGCAACAAATACTTGTTCTACCTCGGCCATAGTTGCGTCTTTTGGCACAGCTACCACATTAACACGAGGGGTAAGTATATCTTCCACATCCAGATCATTAAATTCAATAGCCGAGCGGATCAGCTTCCCTTCTAGCGGATCTATATCTCCGTCAGCTTCTGCTTCATCCACGATTGTTAACAATTCTTCTTCTGTTGGGCTCTCGTGGTCGTTGATTGAAATCACCCTACTTATCACTTTGCGCCACAGCACAAAAAAGAAGCTTACCGGACGCAGTATGAATATAAAGAAACGTATTAAAGGCGAAGTGGCTATGGCAAAACGCAAAGGCGCTTCTTTTGCCAGGCTTTTAGGTGTAATTTCGCCGAATATCAGTACCAATGCCGACATAATTATAGTCGAGATTAGCACACCGTTGTGCGGAAAGATACGGGTGAATAACACGGTAGCTAAAGAAGCTGCTACAATATTTACGATATTGTTACCGATCAGGGTGGTAGAGAGCAAGCGGTCATAATCGTCCAGCAAGCTTAAGGTGCGTGAAGCCTTATTTTCACCCATATTCGACATAGCCTTTAGCCGCGAGCGGTTTAACCCTGTAAAAGCTGTTTCACTGGCTGAAAAATAGGCGCTGAGCAGCAATAATCCTAAAAGTATCAAGCCTGTGCTAAAAGCTGAATCATCCACCAAATACTCAACTCCCATAAGGGCGCCTCTAAATACCCACTCATCACCATCTTCGCTGCCCATTTTCCGCCTAGACTGCGTTGCTACGCTTCACGTAGCTTTAGGCTACGCTTCAGCTCCTCCGCCTTGCTAGGCGAAAAAATTGCTAGTGAATCTGGCTTTTTCGGAGTAAATCGAGGCGCCCATAAAATATTTTTATGATTAGACAAATTAAAAAACACGCAGAGAGACTTACCAAGCCTGCTGCACAGCGTGCATATAAAAGCCCTGTCTATTATTTCACTTTCATCTAAAGGAACGGGCGCCACTATTATACCAAGCCTCTCTTAAAGATATGAATTGATATTTGTAATTGTATCATAAGCCTGCATAAAAAGCAAGTGTGTGATGAAAGTTGATCATTTATATCTACCTTAATTTGCGCCAGAATTTTGATGACACTAAACTTTTCACCTTTATTCTTTGCCACTCTTGAGAAAGATAAGCCTGGTCGGGCGGGTAGTTTATTATGTCAATGCTCGGTAATATTAAAGGCGTAGCTCCGTCGGCTTGTTCGCATAATAACACTCTAATCAATTCATTTTCGCCGTTATTCACTATGTCTTGCCGTAAAGCTTCTAAACGGTTACTCCTGGGCAGGCAAAAATGACTGCGGCAAACAAAAGGGCGCGACTGCCAGTGCCTGCAACACTTTCTTTCTTTATCTAAAAACAGACAGGCGCCTTGTTCATCGCGGCGCAAAGCAATATCGATTATACCGTCTTGATCGATATATACCTCAGCAAAAGCCTGACATACCATGTGAGCCGGAAACTTACCGGCAGGTAATAATGTGGCTAAAGCGGGAATATCTAAAATGGTAAGCGGAGCGCGTTCATAGCAACAACCATCGCAACCAAGGCACTTATATAAATGTTTTTCCGCAAAATCGGATAAAGCTTCTAGCATATCGCCTATAGTGGCGTCGTCGCTTGTTAAGCGTAAATCATGCCCCAATTGATGTTCTTCTAAAGTAATCAAGAAGGCTTCCACCTTTGAATTACCCATAAAATCAGCCTCTTTTCTAATATGAGCATTCTGCATTATGCCGATAATTCCTGCAGAAATATATTTTATATTGTAAAATAAAGTTTACAATATATATACTTCATGAGAAAAGTATATAATAGAAGAAAAGGAGAAAAAAGGCTTGCGAAACACTATATTTTGTGGTACAATTATTATTAAGAGCTATATGCTCTTTTATTTAATATCGATAAATAATAAAGGAGTGGTCATGGTTTGGAGCAGGAATTATATGCAGAGTTGTTCGAAAACAGCAAAGACAACGGCAAAGTTAAGAATAATAAAAGTGTAAATGGCAATGGCAGTGAAGATTATGGCGCCGAGCAAATACAAATACTTGAGGGGCTTGAAGGCGTACGCCGTCGTCCCGGCATGTATATCGGTTCTACTGGTTCACGCGGGCTGCATCATCTGGTGTACGAAATAGTAGATAACAGTATCGACGAAGCCATGGCTGGCTTTTGCGATAGAATAGACGTAATTGTTCATGTTAACAATAGTATCACCGTGCAAGATAATGGGCGCGGTATTCCGGTAGATATACATGAAAAAACTGGAAAAAGTGCCTTAGAGGCCGCTTTGACCATGTTGCATGCCGGGGGCAAATTTGGCGGCGGCGGGTATAAGGTTTCCGGCGGCTTACATGGTGTGGGTATGAGCGTGGTCAATGCTCTCTCCGAACACTTAATGGTTAAAGTGGCTAGGGATGGTTATCTCTATCAACAAGAATACCGGCGCGGCAAACCAAATTACGATCTTAAACAAATTGGGGTTTCCGACAAACAAGGTACTACCATTACTTTCACTCCAGATTCCGAAGTTTTTGAGGAATTGATCTATTCAGGCGATATTTTAAAAAGTCGTCTGCGTGAACTGGCGTTTTTGAATAGCAATATTACAATAGAATTAACCGACGAACGCGATGGCAAAAAAAGAACTTATCATTACGGCGGCGGCATACGGGATTTCGTGGCTTATTTGAACAAAAATAAAGATACGGTCCACCCCATTGTTTATTTTGGCGGAGAAAAAGATGCCGTTAAAGTAGAAATTGCCCTGCAATATAATGATGGCTATACAGAAAACATTTATTCTTATGTGAATAATATCAATACCCATGAGGGCGGTACTCATGAAGTAGGTTTTAAAACGGCATTAACGCGGGTTATTAATGATTATGCCCGCCGCCTGAACATACTTAAAGAGAACAATGCCAATCTTTCCGGTGAAGATATTCGCGAAGGCATAACAGCTGTGATCAGCGTAAAAGTGGAAGAGCCGCAATTTGAAGGGCAAACAAAAACTAAGCTGGGTAATACCGAGGTGCGCAGCATAGTAGATAGCCTGGTAGGTGAAGGTGTAGGAACATTTTTAGAAGAGAATCCTGCTCAAGCGAGGCGTATTATTGAAAAAACTGTACAGGCGGCGCGCGCGCGCGAGGCAGCGCGTAAAGCCCGGGAACTAACCAGGCGTAAAAATGTTCTGGAAAAAACTTCGCTCCCCGGTAAACTAGCCGATTGTATTATGAAAGACCCTTCATTATCAGAACTCTATCTGGTGGAGGGAGACAGCGCCGGCGGCAGTGCCATAAATGGGCGGGATCGCCGTACTCAAGCCATTTTACCTTTGCGCGGTAAAATCCTCAATGTCGAAAAAGCCCGCTTAGATAAAATTTTAGGAAATGAGGAAATACGCGCCATGATCACTGCTATGGGTACGGGTATATCCGAAGATTTTGATATTGACAAAGCGCGCTATCATAAACTGGTAATAATGACAGACGCCGATGTTGACGGCGCACATATCCGCACCCTGCTCCTAACATTTTTCTTCCGCTACATGAGGCCTTTGGTAGAGGCAGGCTATGTGTATATAGCTCAGCCGCCTTTATATAAGGTGTGGGCTAAGCGGGGCAAAGAAACGCATTATTTCTATGATGATACTGCTTTAGAACGCTTCTTTACCGATAAAAAGCGTGAACAATATGAAACCAGCCGCTACAAAGGCTTAGGGGAAATGAACCCAGATCAATTATGGGAAACCACTATGAACCCGGAAAACCGTACTATGTTAAGGGTCTCCCTGGACGACGCTGTAGCTGCCGAAGACATTTTCACTATTCTTATGGGTGATAAAGTAGAACCACGCAGGGAATTCATTCAAAAGAATGCACAATACGTGAAGAATCTGGATGTGTGATATTAATAAATTAGGAGAGTGGTAAAAGTTGGATTCATTATTTGACGGCAGAATTTTAAACAGAAATTTAGAAGAGGAAATGCGCGAATCTTATATCGATTATTCCATGAGCGTGATTGTAGGGCGGGCGCTGCCCGATGTGCGCGACGGCTTAAAACCCGTACATCGGCGCATCCTTTATTCTATGTTCGATATGGGCATTACCCCAGATAAAACACATAAGAAATCCGCCCGTGTAGTGGGCGAAGTGCTTGGTAAATATCATCCACACGGCGAATCTTCCATCTACGATTCTTTAGTACGTATGGCCCAGGATTTTTCCATGCGTTATATGCCGGTAGATGGTCAGGGAAATTTTGGCTCGGTGGATGGGCACCGCGCCGCAGCCATGCGCTATACAGAAGTGCGTTTACGCCATTTTGCTATGGAATTGATGGCGGATATAAATAAAGATACAGTAGATTTTGTTGATAATTACGACGGCTTAGAAAAAGAACCAACTGTATTGCCCAGCCGCCTGCCCAATCTTTTGGTCAACGGATCTTCTGGCATAGCTGTGGGCATGGCTACCAATATCCCTCCTCATAATCTTAACGAGGTAATAGAAGCACTGGTATTGCTAATAGATAATCCTGCGGCAACCCTCGAGGATATAATGGATAAAATTAGCGGGCCAGATTTCCCCACAGCCGGCATTATTATGGGAACAGCTGGTATCCGCGAAGCTTATAAGAGCGGGCGTGGTTCCCTAAAGCTGCGCGCGCGCGCGGTGATAGAACAAATGAGCAATGGCAAGCAACGTATTGTGGTCACTGAGCTGCCTTATCAAGTTAACAAGGCGATGTTAATAGAAAAAATCGCCGACTTAGTTCAGGAGAAAAAAGTTGAGGACATTACAGACCTGCGCGATGAAAGCGACAAAGACGGTTTACGTGTGGTTATTGAGGTAAAGCGCGATGCCAACGCTAATGTGGTGCTCAATAATCTTTATAAACATACACAGCTGCAAACCAGTTTTGGCATTATCATGTTGGCGCTGGTAAAAGGTGTGCCGCAGGTGTTGAATATTAAGGAGATGCTTGCCCATTATCTGACCCATCAGCGAGAGATCATAGTCCGCCGATCCAGATTTGAATTAGCAAAAGCGGAAGCCCGTGCCCATATTGTAGAGGGATTAAAAATTGCCCTGGATTTTATTGATGAAGTGATCGCCACCATCCGCTCTTCCCATAGCGATGCCAAAGAAAAGCTCATGGAACGCTTCAATCTCTCCGAGCTTCAGGCGCAAGCTATTTTAGAAATGCGTTTACGCGCCTTGCAGGGCATGGAACGAGAAAAACTGGATGCCGAATATAAAGAATTGATTAAAACAATAGCCTATTTAACAGAGGTTTTGGCTAATAATAAATTGGTTATGTTTATTATTAAAGACGAATTGATTAAGATGCAGGAAAAATACGGAGATCACCGCCGCACTATTATCACGCGTGACGACAGCGAATTAACCACCGAAGATCTCATAGCCGAAGAAGATATGGTAATTACCATCTCTAATAGTGGTTATATTAAACGCTTGAATGCTAACACCTATCGCCAGCAAAAACGAGGTGGACGCGGTGTTACCGCTATGACCACTAAACAAGAAGATTTTGTTGAACAGCTCTTCATTACCACAACCCATCATTATCTAATGGTATTCACACAAAAAGGGCGGGTTTACCGGCTTAAAGTACATGAGATACCAGAGGCGGGGCGGCAAGCCAAAGGCACCGCTATTGTTAATCTGCTTTCTTTAGCAGGCAGCGATACTATACAA
>JGI24705J35276_12238437_pt1 | contig 22166 bp, 22 predicted proteins | sample TergutNt197P4_FD_35276 | JGI IMG/M metagenome (IMG submission 35276) | reverse complement strand
ATGAACTTCCACAAGCTTGTGGAAGGCTCGGCCCAAGTCAAAGGTCCGTTCAAGACCCGCAAGGAGGCTGAAGACTGCTGGCGCGAGGTGTCGGAAGAGCACCGTCACAAGGCAGGCGTCCGCTTCTCGATCGTGGAAGAGCCGCACCGCGGCCCCTGAGCTGTCGCTGCCTGAACGCGATGTGTTCAGGACGGACCCCCTTGGGCGTTTGGACTTGCGCTGCCCTTGCGGGAAATATGGTTGCTGATAGGTTACCGCCGTTTTGAGGAACGGGGCCAAGATGTCAGAGCCGCAGGACAGCGGGACCAGTGCCAGCCATCCGCCCCCGGTGCGGCTGCGCGAGATGCTTCGGAAGGCGCGGATCGAAGCCGCCGACCGGACTGGCGTTGTCGTGGACCTGCGCGACGCCGAAGTTGCGCGGCTTGAGATTCTCAACGATGCGCTCGATCCCCTGTTCGAACAGGTGTCGGAGCAGATTGATCTGTTCGACCGCGGCATCAGTCAGGGGGACACGCCGCGGCTCTGGATCGATGTGGTTGCGCACGTCGTGATGGGGCGGGACAAGCGCATGTACCGCTTTGTCCAGGACACCCGCTTCGGCCGGATTGTGCTCGCCGAATCCCATGATGTGGCTGTGATCGTCGATGCCGTGGCCCAATACGTCGCCCGTCGCATGATCGAGCGCGAGCGTGCACTCGTGGTCATGCCAGAGCCCAGCAGGCCTGCCGTCGCTGAGCGGCAGCCCCGATCAAGGTTCTGGCCCTTCCTGCTCGGCTTCATCCTGGGCGTGATGGCGTTGTTTGCTGCCGCACTGTTCGCAAGCCTGCAGGGCATCTGACGCACTTTTCCGAAGGGCGCGTGCCTCAGTGGGCCTTAGCGGCCATCCGCGGTGCGGACGTTCCATTCGCGGCACAGCGCGCCTGACCTTGAAAGCTCGGGAGCAAATCGTCGTGTGGGCGGTCCATTGATCGCGAGCAAGACGTGAAAATCGCAGGCTCCCACGCCAGATCATGCATGTTGCGCTCCGCGTAGTAGACCGCCACAGCCAGATCGAACGACTTCGGCAGCACCCTGCCGCGTTCGTAGCCCCGATAATACGGCGGTCCGTCCAGACGCGCCGCCGTCTTCGTAGGCCCGTTGGCTGCTGAATCAAAGCTTTCAGCAGTTCGATAGATATCGATGCCGTTGTCACCCTTCCACACGAGCGTGCGGTCTGGCGCGATGATGTAGCCAATGAGGCCGGTTATGGCGGGAATGGTCGGCTCGGCAATGATGCGCTTGCCAGTGGTCCTGAAGACAAACAAGCCTTCGCCGAGGATATGTGCATGGACCGGGATTTTTGTGGTCATCGTGGCCTCATCGACTTTCTGTGGCCAAGTGAAGCGGAGGGTGGTCAGATTTAATTGGTCACCACACCTAATGTCGTTATGGTTAATTTTGCGTGTAGGAATCGGGCTCTGCAACCTGCCGCGGCCAGTTGATAAGCTGTGCAGTGACATGTTGAGAGGGGGAGAAATCGGAGGTTTGGAATGAGGCCCCGGTTTTGCCCTTGGAGTGAGGCCGGGACAAAATCAAATGGCTTCTCGGGTCATCAGGGCGAGGACGGCTACCCGTTGTAGCGGCTGTTGCGAGCATTTTGAGGTTGGCGATTCAAGCTTTGGATTAACCGTGCACATTTCGAACGCATTGATGCACTGAAAGCGCAAAGAGAGTGTTATGCCTTCAAGTCCGTAAATCGCAACTATTGGAGGGTGTTGATAGCAATAGTCAGCAATAAACCTCTGAGCAAAAGATGGCTTATAAGCGATTGAAATAAAAGCAAATTTCGGCTTCTGTTCCATTCAATGTCAGCAAGCCTGCAAGGCTTGTGAATCAAATCAGCCGCGTGTGCTTGATTTGCCGGATCTGCAAGCCATTATCCAGGCTGCGCACGGTCTGCTCGCAGCGCCAGTTGCTGTCGTTTTTCTCGATGGAGAACAGGTTATACGCCGCCGCAGGATAGCGCCCATGAGCGGGCGATGATGCCGAGGGCACGCCGACTGCGGGGATCTCGCCCTTGGGCCCCTCGACCCACACGGTTGAATGCAGGTGATCGTGGCCGTGCAGGATCAGCTCGACGCCATGCTGCTTGATCAGCGCAAGCAGTGCTGCGGAATCGGTCAGTCGCTTGTGATGCGACTTCGAACTCAGGGGATGATGCACCAACAAGATGCGAAATGTGTCTTCGGCCGCGAGCCGTGCGAGCATGCGATCGAGTGTGGAGAGCTGTGCCGCGCCGAGTGTGCCCGTCGCCATCAGAGGCCCCGTCGGCACGGCGGAGGAAAGGCTGATCAGCGTCGCCGGCCCCCGGCGGCGTACCGCGGGAAACGGTTGAGCTGCGGGTTCGTCGCCGGCCAGGAATTGCGAGAAGACTTCACAGAAGCGTTGGCGTGTTGCGCGGACATAGGCGTCGTGGTTGCCAGGTATGACGGTGACCTGATCGGAGGGGCCGACGCTTTCGAGCCAGGCCCGCGCGGGCGCGAATTCCGCTTCCAGCGACAGGTTGACGATATCTCCGGTGACTGCAATGTGATCGGGGGCCTGCGCCTGGATATCGGCAACCAGTGCATCGAGCACCTCGCGGCGTTGATATTTTTGGCGCCTGCGCCTCCAGTTGAGATAGCCGAGCACGCGCTTGCCCGCGAGTTCGGCCAGCCGCGGCTTCGGCAGCGGCGCCACATGCGGGTCCGACAGATGTGCGAGCTTGAAGGGGCCCATCAAGGTGATATTGCTTCGCTGTTCTTCCGCTGTAATGGCAAGGTCGTGAGCAGGGCGCAAGGGCATATTAGGGCGCCTGACGATGAAGCTCGGCAGGGGTTGTGATAGGAGATCGTGTGAACCAGATACGACGGAGATTTGAGCCGCTCATACGGCGATTCTTCCATCTCTATTTCCTCCTCGTTCGCAGCATGACGCTCGGCGTCCGGGCGGTTGTGCTGGACTCCGAGAACCGGGTTTTTCTGGTGAAGCACAGCTATGTCAACGGTTGGTATCTTCCCGGCGGCGGGGTCGACCTCGGCGAAACCATGTATGAGGCGATGCGGCGGGAGCTCAAGGAGGAGGGGAATATCGACCTCACCGGCGAAGCGGTCCTGCACGGCATCTTCTTCAACAGCCACGTCTCGCGGCGCGACCATGTCACGGTCTATGTGGTCAGGCATTTCAAGCAGGATCGGCTGCCTGAACCGAACCACGAGATTATCGAATGTGGCTTCTTCGAAGCCGCGGCATTGCCGGAGGGAACCACCAAGGGAACGCGGCTGCGGATTGCGGAGGTGCTGGACGGCACGCCGCTGATTGCGACCTGGCGTTGATTGTGACGCCGGGTACTGCCGATGGACCGCAGCCCCCCAAGGTGCTATTTCGCCGACATGAACGATCTCTCGCTCTCCATCCTGCCGGAAACTACGGGCGATGCTCAGGCCATCGAGCGCCTGCACGAACGAACCTTTGGTCCAGGCCGCTACGTGCTTAGCGCCTACCGGATCCGCGAGCACGTCGACCATCTGCTCGAGCTCTCCTTCACCGCCCGCATCGGCACGCTGCTTGTGGGGTCGGTGCGGCAATTGCCGATTCTGATTGGTGATACGCCGGCGCTGCTGCTTGGGCCCCTTACCGTCGAGCCGCCGTTTCGCGACCGCGGCGTCGGTCGTCGCCTGCTCGAGCGGGCGTTGGAGGACGCGAGAGTACAGGGCCATCGTCTTGTGCTGCTTGTTGGTGACGAACCCTATTACAGCCGCGTCGGCTTCAAGCAGGTACCAAAAGGCCGCGTCACCATGCCGGGTCCGGTCGACTACGATCGGGTCCTGGTCTTCGAGCTCGTCGAGGGCGCCTTCGAGGGCGTGTCAGGGCCGATCGGCCCCGACTGGAGCAAGGCGCGCGCTTAGAACCTCAGATTCGCGAACGCGCGAACGCCGATGCCGGGCAGCAGCACCTGGTCCTTGGTGTAGGAGACGGAGTTGCGCATGCTTTCGTTGAGCAGATTGTTGCCGACGAGACCGACCGTCATTTCGTGCGCGCCGATCCAGGATGAATTGAGCTTGGTCTTGTAGCTGACCTCGGCCTTCAACAGATTGTAGCCGGGCGTCGGCGTTTCAGCGACCGGGGCGATGTCATTCTGGGCGAAGGCATGCAGGAGGTTGACGCGCACCAGCCAGTTGTCGTCGCGCCAGTAAACCCCGCCACCGAGGCGCATGGGCGGAATGCGCGGCACATTGGTGCCGTTAGTGAAAGTTGCGCGCACGATATCGAACTGGTTTTCGATGCCCCAGATGCCGCCATTGAGTGGTCCGATGTCGAGCTGGCTCTGGAGTTCGCCGCCACGGAAGTTGGCGTTCTGTTGCGAATAGACCGCCTGATTCAGGTCGGCTCCAGGTGTGCCGCACGAATCGAAATCGTCGCCGCACATCACACCCGTCAGGCGGCGATAAATGAAGTTGTCGAAGTGGGTGTAATAGGCTGTCGCCTCGAAGCGGAAGGGCCCGGTCGCCCTGCGCAGGCCGATCTCGATTGATTTCGCGGTTTCAATCGTCAGATTCGGATCGCCGATGTCGAACGTTCCAGTTGCGTCATGGGCGCCACGAGAGAACAGTTCGGCGGGCTTTGGCGCGCGCTCGACATATTGTGCGGTGAGGCTGCCGACGAGATCGTAAGGCAGGTTCTGGATCAGGCCGACGCTGGCGCTCTTGGGCGTAAAGGACGGGTTGCGCGCAATGTTCGCCTGCGGAGTGCCGTTGGGCAGGAAGTCGTCCGGGAAATTGGGCGTTGAGCCGTGCAAGTCGACATGCTCGATGCGGCCGGCAATCTGGGCTTTCGTTGTCGCGGAAAACTGAAAATCGTTGAACACGTAGCCGGCGCCCTGGCTGTTGTTGTTGGGATTCCAAAGTCCGTTGAACAATGAGCCGGGATTGTCAGGACTTGGCGCAGTCAGCTCTTGATGCGATCCCTGCAGGCCGAATGTGGTGGTGACTGTCGCAAAGCGTGCATTGAACGGCATCATCTGCACTTCAACGCGCGCCTCCTGCTCCTGGTTGGTGAATGTCTGGCGTATGCCATCGCTGAAGGGATTGGCTGGATCGGCAAGCCCAAGCTCATTATGCCGGTAGTCGGTCGCGCCGGCCCATAGACGGATCGCGTCGATCGCCGCTGCGTCCGGCCGGTACTCGCCCTTGACGGAAATTTTAGTCTGGTGCGCGTCGATGCGCGTGTTGTGGTCGGCGCCGTCGATACCGGGAATGTGATAGAGCGAATCGTTTTGCGTGATGGCAGCGCCAATGTAGCCGCCGTTGAAGAGATACGAGCCGCCAATCGAGGCGCCATCCGCCTGCATGGCGGAATTCGGCTGTTGTCCGTTAACTGGCCTCGTATGGTCGAACAGGTAGGGATAGCTGGGGATGCTGTAGTCGCCGGCCTTGCGACCATAGGCGTCGGCGTGAAAGGCAAAGTTGCCTGCACCGGTATCGAGCAGAATGCCGCCGTCGACGCCGCCATCAACGGAGTTCACCGCCGTTCGCGTTTCGACGTTCACGCAAGGTGACGATTGCGCGCCAGCGGGTGCCTTCGCGGGTAGCCCAAAGGGCTGGAACGGCGAGGTCGCACAGGAGGGCAGGGCGTCCGGAATGCGGTTGTTGGTCGCTGTCACGACGCCGCCGATCGATGTGGAGCCGTAACGTATTGCTGCCGGACCACGGATGACCTCGACCTTGTTGGTCGCGAGTGGGTCGATCGGCACGAAATGATCTTCGCCGAGATCTGAGGCGCCACCGGCGCTCGTGCCGTTCTCGAGGATTCCGACGCGATTGACGTCGAGACCTCGGATAATAGGTCGGCTGGAAGCGCCTGGCGCGAAGCTTGAGCCGGTGATGCCAGGCTTCGAGAACAGGAGATCGCCGAGCTGCGCGCCACCCTCACGGCGGATTTCCTCGTTCGGCACGACGGTCACGGTTGCGAACCGATCAGTCACGATCGGCAGTGTGCCTTGTTGAGGCGCCGTGGGCGCCGGTGCGGCAGCTGCCACCGGTCTCTGCTCGCGATTGGGCGCAGTCGCGCGCCGGGCAGCTCGCTTCGGCGCGCGTGAGGGTACAACATGTCTTCGAGCGACATGGCTGGGGGCAGTCACGTCGACGGGCGGCAGTTCTTCGCTCGCTGGCGGGTTCTGCGCTAACGCTGGCGTTGCCGCGACGCCAAGCAGGAGCCAGCTTACGCTCCGCAGTCGGAATGTCATAATCCCAATCCTAATCAGGTGCCGACCGCAAATACTTCGTTGGCGGCCGGATTCATACTCCCAGGCAAACGCCCGCACGATGAAGGCAGGACGACCCTGGTATGGTGATCAAGCTTTAGCGATCAGGAAGCTGGAGGACCACGCGGTTCGAACGCCGTGTCGGCTGACTTCAGATGGGTGAATTCGGCTTCGGTTGTCAGATGGAGAAACCTGACCGCCTGCGGCAGCCAAAGCAGTGGTGGCGTGGCGAACACCACAGTGCCCGCCATTGAAATGAGGGCGCAAATGGCGCAGGCGTCGTCCCCATGCTCTCGGTCGGGTGCAGGTGGCGCTTGTCTCTGGACGGCCCCGCGATTGATCGACAGCACACTATTGCGGCCGTCAGTCTGCTGCCAGGAAGTCTGAGGGGAGGACTGAAGATGAGGCGCGGCTTGAGCGACCCCGTGGCTGTGTCCGAACGACAGCACAAACTGCACCAGCAGCGCAAAAAGCGCGAGCCGGACGCCGAGCTGTATGTTCGATCGGACCCACATCATGTGGAGACGCCCCTCGCATCGCGCGGGCCGATTCCCCACCTCTGGCGATGTTACAATAGAACATCGCCGGAACGTTCAACAGATGTCAACGGTGATGGGAGCCGCGGGGCCAACCCATCCGCTGGATGTGATCATTGTGCAACGGAAGAGGCTCAACGCCCCATGGGCGCTGACTTGAGGCCCCTTCCTTTGCTCCATAGACGCCCCGCTCTACACGAAGGCTCCCACCGACTGCGGCCCGGATGGCTGGCGCCCGGCGGTCTGGGGCCGGTTGTTCGGCCAGCAGATCAACAACTATCAGGCCTTCGCTGACCCGCGCACGGACGGCCAGATCGCGGGCTTCCAGGCCGGCGTCGACCTGTTGCGCAGGACTGTCTGCCGGCCACAAGGATTATGCCGGTTTTTATGCCGCCTATGGCAACGCCAATGTCGATGTCTCCGGCCTCGTCACCAACGTCGCCGCCACCGCGTTTGTACTGCAGCACACAGGCTCCCTCAACCTCAACGCCTATCAGTTGATGAGTGCACCGGCTCGATGCGTGGCAGATCAACGTTCGTTCCATCGACCACGCGTACGGCATTCCCTCCAGTTGCTTGCGCGAGTGGCCTCAATGTCTGGACGGGGCGGGGCATAAGTGTCCATGAATCAGCGAACCCGTTCTATTTGCCGCGACCGCTCGCTTCCATCTTACGCAGCGCCTCTTGGGCGTCGGCGTATCCCTGCTCGGCGGCCTTGCGGTACCACGCGGCAGCCTCCGCATCGTTTTGCGCAACGCCGCCCTTGCCGAGCGCGTATGCCAAACCAATGAGATATTGTGCGCCAGCGTATCCCTGCTCGGCGGCCTTGCGGTACCAAGCGACAGCCTGTGCGTCGTCTCGCATAACGTCTATGACGCCATATTTGTACATCTTGGCGAGAAAGTCTTGGGCGTGAGCGTCTCCCTGGTCGGCGGCCTTTCGATACCATGTGACAGCCTGCGCAACGTCTTTCGCAACGCCACGGCCCATCCTGTACATCCAGCCGAGACTGGTTTGAGCGTCGGCGTCCCCTTGCTCGGCGGCCTTGCGGAACCAAGCGACAGCCTGTGCGTCGTCTCGCGCAATGCGCCGGCCATATTGGTACATCTCGCCGAGATGGTACTGGGCGGAAAGGTATCCCTGCTCGGCGGCTTTGCGGTACCACGCGACAGCCTGCGCATCGTCTTGTGCAACGCCGTCGCCATCTTCGTACATCTCGCCGAGATTGTATTGAGCGGCAGCATCCCCAAGCTCGGCGGCGGCACGTGTGCCGCGAGCGTCCCCCTGATCTGCGGCCTTGCGGTACCACACGATAGCTTGTGCATTGTCTCGCCTAACGCCGCAGCCTTCCGCGTACATCTGGCCGAGATAGAATTGAGCCTCGGAATACCGCCCTTCGTCGGCGGCTTTGCGGACCCACATGGCGGCCTGCGCATCGTCTTGCGCAACACCCCGGCCTTCCCTGTACATTAGGCCGAGATTGCATTGGGCAGGAGCTGCTGCAGCTTTCCGATACCACGCGACAGCATCATCTTGCGCACTAGCGACCGCCTGCTCGGCAGCCTTGCTGAACCACGCGACAGCCTGCGCATCGTCTTGTGCAATACCTCGGCCATCTCTATACATCATGCCGAGATTGGTTTGGGCGCCAGCGTCCCCTTGCTCGGCGGCCTTGCGGTACAATGCGACAGCCTGCACGTCGTCTTGCGCGATGCCGCGACCATTTGCGTACATCAGGCCGAGACGGTATTGGGCACGAGCGTGTGCCTGGTAGGCGGCTTTGCGATACCAAGCGACAGCCTGCGCATCGTCTTGCGCAACGCCTCGGCCATCCTCGTACATCAGGCCGAGACAGTATTGGGCACGAGCGCCTCCCTGGTAGGCGGCTTTGCGATACCACGCGGCCGCCTGCGCATAGTCTTGCGCAATGGGCAAGCCATATTCGTACATCTCGCCGAGACGGTATTGGTCGTCAGCGTCCCCTTGCTCGGCGGCTTTTCGGTACCATGCGACAGCCTGCGCAACGTCTTGCGCAACGCCTCGGCCATATTCGTACATCCCGCCGAGACACCATTGGGCAGAAGTGTATCCCTGCTCGGCGGCCTTTCGGTACCATGCGACAGCCTGCGCATCGTCTTGCGCAACGTCTTGGCCATCCTGGTACATCCGGCCGAGACACTCTTGGGCAAGAGCGTATCCCTGGTCTGCAGCCTTGCGGAACCAAACGATAACCTGCGTATCGTCTTGCGCGATGCCATCGCCAAGTCTGTACATCACGCCGAGATCGAATTGGGCGTTAGCGTATCCCTGGTCGGCGGCTTTGCGGAACCACGCGACAGCCTGCACGTCGTCTCGCGCAATGCCTCGGCCATCTTTGTACATCACGCCGAGAGTATATTGGGCATGAGCATCGCCTCGCTCGGCGGCGGCCCGTGTGTCGTGCAAGGTTGCCGCATCGCCTCGCATAATACCTCGGTCATCTTTATATTGGGCGTCATCGTACCCCTGCTCGGCAGCCTTGTTGAACCACGCGACAGCCTGCGCATCGTTTTGCACAAGGCCTTGGCCATTTCTGTACATCAAGCCGAGATTGTATTGAGCAGGAGCCCATCCCTGGTCCGCAGCCTTGCGATACCAAGCAAGGGCCTGCGCATCATCTTGCGCAACGCCTCGGCCATCCTCGTACATCCTCCCGAGACGGTATTGGGCGTCAGCGTACCCCCGCTCGGCGGCCTTGCGGAACCATGCGACAGCCTGTGCATCGTCTTGCGCAATACCCTGGCCATATTCGTACATCACGCCGAATTTGTGTTGGGCAAGATCGTATCCTTGCTCGGCGGCCTTTCGATACCATGTGACAGCCTGCGCAACATCTTGAGCAATCCCTTGGCCATTTTCGTACATCTCGCCGAGATTGTATTGGGCAGGAGCGTATCCCTGGTCTGCAGCCTTGCGATACCAAGCAAGAGCCTGCGCGCCGCCGTGCATAAAAAAACGGTAATTTGCGTACATCTCACCGAGGCTGTTTTGAGCGGCAGCATCCCCAATCTCGGCGGCGGCACGTGTGTCGTGCAAGGTTGCCGCATCTTCTCGCATAATACCTCGGCCATCGTTATACATCACGTCATACATCTCGCCGAGACGGTATTGGGCGTCAGCGTACCCCTGCTTGGCGGCCTTGCGGAACCATGCGACAGCCTGCGCATCGTCTTGCTCAATGCCTTGGCCATTTCTGTACATCAAACCGAGATTGTATTGAGCAGGAGGCCATCCCTGCCATTCCTGGTCGGCAGCGTCGGCAGCCTTGCGGAACCACGCGACAGCCCGCGCATCGTCGTGCGCAACGCCCAGGCCATATTTGTACATCATGGCGAGAAAGTTTTGGGCAACAACGTATCCCTGGTCCGCAGCCTTGCGATACCAAGCAAGGGCCTGCGCATCGTCGTGCGCAACGTATAGGGCATATTTGTCGCCCAAACCGCGATGCCAGCAGACGCCATCGTATCCCTGGTCGGCGGCCCTGTGGTACCATGCGATAGCCTGCATAACATCTTGCGCAACGCCATAGCCATATTCGTACATCTTGCCGAGTTGGTATTGAGCAGCAGCGTCTCCCTGGTCGGCAGCCTTGCGGTACCATGCGACGGCCCGTACATCGTCTCGCGCAACGCCACGGCCGTCGTCGTACATCTCGCCTAGACGGTATTGGGCACGAGCGTCTCCCTGGTCGGCAGCCTTGCGGTACCAAGCAGCGGCCTGCGCATCGTCTCGCGCAATGCCCAGGCCGTCGCCATACATCCAGCCGAGATTGTGTTGGGCACAAGCGTATCCCTGGTCGGCAGCCTTGCGATACCAAGCAAGGGCCTGGGCATAGTCTCGCGCAAAGTGATAATTCCAGCCGAGATAGAATTGGGCGTCAGCGTGTCCCTGCTCGGCAGCCTTGCGGTACCACGCGACAGCCTGCGCATCGCCCCGGCCGTTGTCATACATCAAGCCGAGATGGAATTGGGCGTCAGCGTGGCCCTGGTCGGCGGCCTTGCGGTACCACGCGACTGCCTGCGCATCGTCCTGCGCAACACCGCGACCATTTGCGTACATCTCACCGAGGCTGTTTTGAGCGGCAGCATCGCCTCGCTCGGCGGCGGCACGTGTGTCGTGCAAGGTTGTCGCAAGCTGCTCCTGGTTTTCCGGAGCAGGTGCTGTAGTGAAGGTTTCTCGTGCGATAGTCATGCCTCCTTGCCAATGGCCGTTTGAAATGGGAAGGGCTTCCGCTTGTTGTTTCATGAGAGAAACCATGAGGGATGTCGGCAGCCCTTGTGTTGTCCGCATCTGAGGAACACATGCGGCATCGCGAATGTTCCAGCCAGAATAATGCGGCAAAAATGGGAACGCGCTGCATCCCCTATTCAAGGGAGTATGATTCCCATACTGAAGATGATAGGACGCGCCACAAAAATCGATGTTGCGTGCGTGCACCTGATTAGTGGTGAATTGATAGTGCTGTGTCCTTGGGTCAGCACACAGTCATAGACAGCTTTCAGAGTTCACTTTTTCGAGGAGAGTAATGTATTTCATTTTCATTTGGGGTTCTGGCGGCGACACTGTGGTCGTTGGCGATGGCGGAATGCGCAACTGTCCAGCCTGCTCGGGTCGGCCGCCAACGGCGCGACGTTTTGATATTGTTCTCAATTATCGCTATTGGCACTTCTGGTTTTTGCTGAGTTGGGTGACCAAGCGTGAATATTCGCTGGTATGCTCGCATTGTCACAACGCCCTTGAAGGGGAAGTGCTTACCGAGAACGAGATTTCTGAGAAGTTGTCCGGGGCGAAAGACCCCATTCCTTTCATACGCCGTCGAGGCTGGGCTATCGTTGCATTACTGTTGGCGTTGTTCGTTGCGCTTGGAGTTTATTCAGATGCCGAAGACCAGAAGGAGCTTGAGCGAAGCCTCGCGTCGCGGCAAGTCGGGGCAATTTATCTGGCCGATCTTTCCAAAATCAGCGACGGCTTCAAGGCCGACCCGCCGGCCTATGGCGCAATGAAGCTGGTCAGCATTGACGGCAGCAGCGAGCGCTTTGTCATCGCGCGGTTCGGCTATGGTAAGGAAGAAGGAGTCAGAAGGGACATTTCCAAGGGCCTATTGAGGCTGGACAGCTATTACAATCCTGATGAGACTGCGGATTTTACACCGGAGCAACTTATACAATTGAGCCGCCGAGGCGTGATCTATAGGGTAGTTGACTGACTCACGGGGCTGTCGCGAGCCCCAAGAGACGACGGATTCTGACAACTATACAGAAGATTGCCGAGAGGTGATGACGTCGTGCGCCCAGCAGCAGAAGAAGCCCGATAAGGCCGGCGAAGATCGGCAGCACACCGACGCCCTTTACGACACTGGCGAGCGCCTGCGCAGCGGAGAAGTTCGCTCCGCCGATCAAGGACAAGCAGGGAAGTGATTAGGCGCTTCTTGCGCCACAACCCTCATTTCCCCAGCGAAAGCTGACGTGCCATACGCCGTCGCCGCAGCCAGCGCCATAGCCCCACGATTGCAAGCAGCACTGTGCCAAGCGGTAGCAGGAATACCGCGGCCCGGATTGTCCACGCAGTACCCGATGACAGCGTGTCGCCGACATCGTATAGCGCCTCGGCGATTTCGCTGCGTCCGTGCTTGCTCGCCGGTGCCGAGAAGTTGACGCGCAGCTTCTGCGTTGCGATGCGCCGCTGGTGTTGCACGCCGGTCTGTTCGGCATCCTGCAAACGGGCCTGCACACCGGCGAGCTGTTGCGCCAGGCTGATCATGTCCGCCACCGCAAGGTCGCTGCGCTGCTGGAAGGCCTGCAGTTGGGTGAGCTCGTTCTTCAGGCGTTGCACTTCCTGCTGGTTGTCATGCACTTGCACCGATAAATCCTCGGCGTGGGTGTTGCGGCGGTCCACCGTCCCGCCATCGCCAGCCAACGCGATCAACGGATCCACCGCTTCGGGTGCCACGCGCAGCGTCAGGCTTGCGCTGGGGTCGCGTGGCCTCAGGCGCGAACTGTCAGCCTGCTGGTCCATGTCGAGCAGGGTGCATTCGCCGAAGCGCTGCTCCGTGCAGGCGCTCTGCACATTTGCCAGCTGCGGCAGGATCTGCGCCGCGCCGAGGGTGATCCAGACCGTATGTTCATAGGCCAGCATGGTGCCTTGACGGGCGCGTGGCGTGGATGGTGATGAAGACGGCGCGTCCGCACCCGACTCACTGTAAGGCGACGGCGAGCAGCCTCCGGCCTGAATTGCGACAAAAAAGGCTGCCGCCAGCACCCACTTGCGCATCTCACATCCTTGCTTGCTGAACCCCGGACTATCCGGTGAGAAATCTCGTGACGACTTAGTAGCGTGGAAAACGGCAGATTTCCGGCAGCAAACCGGTCTTGCGGACGAGCTGCCTTGCTCACCAGCCAAGCGGGTGCAGCCAACGCGATCAGCGGATTTTCAGCGCGTCGTCGGATCCCGGAACAACGCCCTTTCTCCGCCACTGTTGAGCAATAGCGGCGATGTCAGCGCGAAGCCGCGACAGGTCCAGCGGTGCGGCCAGGATGACCTCACGATAGAGAGTTCGCACGCCCAGGCCAGAGACCGCTTCGACACAGCGGATAAACTGTTCGGTGCGGTGTTCCGGATTGCGCAAGATGTTATAGGACAACCGCACCCCGTCGAAGGGGCCGTGATGATGATCAACTTCACGGCCGTTGACCAAGGGAAAGAGCCAGACCACGACATCGTCGCCCGCATCGTCAGATGCACTTACGCCAAAGTAATCGTCGATCTGATCGAAACCAAGATCGGCGAGCCGTTCGAAGCCGAATGCGCCAGTCGGCGGAAAGAGCGGATGAGACGAACCGCAAATCTGAAACAGGTCGCCGAAGTGCGGTCGCGGCGCGTTGAACAGCACGTCAACGCTGACCGATTCCTCGGGCGTGTCTGTTGGAGGCTCCAGCGAGAGCGCGAATTGCGGCAACGTAACACCCAGCGCTTCCGGCGAGCGGTGGTACGTCGGCAGGGTCAGGCAGGAGCATCAGCCGGTTATCCTCCGCCCACGCGTGCCCGATCATGACCGCCTCGGCAGGAAACGGGTGCCGGCGCGGGCCTCCCGAAGGCAGGGTGGACGTCTTGTCTGCGGCACGGGCGCGGGCAGTATGCCAGGCTATATCCTCAGCGGTCTTCGTCATTCGTTTACGGTCAGCGCGATCCATCACCGGCAGGATACACCACTCTTCACCCGTGACACCTTTCGAGTCGTCCAAGACGAATCCATTCTCGACGAGCAACCGATTGCGCAGCCAGCCCGGCAGACGGCACCCCACGAGTTGCTCAACGCGCGCGATGTCCTCCTCGCGTGCGGGTGGATTCGCATGACCTCTGTTCACGATTCTATTCTCCTGGCATCGAGGACCACGCATCGTCTTGCGACAGAATTGTGGAAGTGACGGCTGCCCGGTTCGTCGACATAGTGCCATCCCAACTGGCGCAGGCGCACAACGATCTGGGTTTTGTGTGCCTCATCATCAAATGAAACCAGTAGGTGTGGTCCCCATCCGAGAAGCTCGGAATGAATTTACGCATCGACGAAGACAAGCTTTCCTCCCGGCCTTAGCCCACGTTATCATGGCATCAATCCACGGATGCGCGCGAGTTGCAGCATGCAGTCGATGATCGCGAATGTTTCCTCTCCGAGAGGAGTCCCACCTCTGGTCGCTTCCCAATGCTCGCGTGCATCGTTGATCGTGAAATAGCGGCACGATGCGTTGACCATTGGCTCTTTGTCGTCTTTGAGTTTTTGCAAATAGAACACATGCCCATCGGAGCGTGTGGAACCCTGAACTATCCATTGATCGCCAAGTTTCGCGAAGCCCAGATCCGCACCGTCCAGATCTGCGCCCGCCAGGTTCGCGCCGACTAGGCTGGCGCCGTACAGGCTGGCGCCGACAAGGCTCGCATTGTACAGGTTCGCCCGGTCCAGGTTCGTACCCATCAGCCTGGCGCCACCGAGAATCGTAAACTCCAGATTCGCGCGATCCAGGTTCGCACCGATGAAGTTCGCATCGCGCAGGTTTGCTTCGCTCAGATTCGCACCGACCAAGCTCGCGTCGCGCAGGTTTGCGTCCACCAACTTCACGCCGTGCAAGTTCGCGCCGCGCAGCTTCGAGCGATCCAGCTTCGCGCCGATCAGGCTCGCACCGACCAACATCGCGCCACACAGGTCGGTGTCGCGCAGGTCTGCGCCGTTCAGGTCAGCGCCGCCCAGGTCTGCTCCCCGCAGGTTCGTGTCGCGCAGGTCGACCCCTGTCTTGATCGCCCACTTGACGGCCAGCCCGATCTTGACTGAGGTTGGCACGTCATCCCTGCACTCTATTTCAGCGGAGAATCGAACTTTGCCGGTCGACCCGCTGAGCACGCTGAATTTAGTCACTGTAGCCCTGATATTATCCCTGCCCGCCCGATGATCGAAGAGCGGCGGCCATATATTATACGAGGGGCGCGCTCATCACATTGCTAGACATTCATCGTATCTTTAGCCAAACCAGCCACAACAGTTGAAATTTAGCGATTGCCGAAGGCGGTGTTGGAATCGTCGCTAAGGCCGCAACGTTTGCCCGCTCAGAACACAGGCTCTTCGCTCAGCCTGCGTTCAGCGGTGAGATGTTCTCTCAGCAGTTCTTCAAGTCCCTCAGCGCGGCGCGGTGATGGTGAAGGCGCCGCGGAGATCGCCCGCCGCAAAACCGGTGGCGTGATCCTCGGGATAAAGCGCATGAAGCTTCTCGACCACATCGGCTGAGAGCTGCGTGCCGTGGCAATTGAGGCAAAGAGCGCCGGTCGGGATCGCCTTCATGTAGCGGAAGACAGGCTTCCCGTCTTTTTCCGTAAATTCACCCACCTCAATGGAGGCAAGATTCTCCCCGGCCGCCTTGCGCGTCTCGAAATTCTGGAGCTGCTGCCGTTCCCAGGCGTCGGGAGCGTTCTTGGGCTGACGGAGCTTGAGGCTGGTCCGGCCGATGCTCATCTGTGCGGCTGCCGATTTTTCCGCAGCGACCTCCGGCGCGATCCTGTTGCAGACCCCGATCGCGTTGACTGCGCCATCGGTGTCCATAGCTTTCTGCAAGTCCGCCAAAAGCCGTGCGCCGAAATCGCCCGCCGCCGAGCGCGCCTTCGCTATGCGCTGCTGCAAATCGTCTTGCGCCGCCGCCGTCCCTGCGAGCAGCGGCAGCAAAGCTAGAGCGAACGCGCTTCGGAGCAATCGCCTCCCATACCTCACCCCTGCTGTTTTCGGGCGTGGCGTGACCATACGGGATGGCCGTGGCTCGACAGGATAGCTAGTGCCAACGTCAGTAATCATGGGGTGCCTGGTGTCTCGAGGTGGAGGTCCCACCGTAGCGTTGGTCTCCGGCCTGTGTATGTGACTAAGTCACACAGATTGCATGTTTCGGGAATTACCGGACAACGATTCTGGTGATTTGCGGATAGTAGGCGCAGAGTGGGCGTAGATGGTGTAACGGGCGGGCTGGCAGGGTGGCGAGAAGCGTCTTCTCTGGCGATCCAGTTTGCTACGGCCAATCGCGCAAATGCCCAATTCTGCACACGCTTGGGAGAAACTGTCGCCGAATACGCCCTCAGCTCTATGTACAAGAAAGGCCGCGGCGTTCCGCAGGACGACGCACAAGCTGAGTGGTGGAACCGGAAGGCCGCCGGTTACTTGGACCCTTTTGAGTTAAATCCTGATCTTGAGCGCACCATCCTGATCATTGTGGGCTTGATAGCGGCAGGCGGTGTTATCATGCTCTTGGTTTTGAAACTGCGCAAGTTGCGACGACAAGAATGGGCAGCGCAGCCGAGACAACCAGAAGACTAGCCCCACGGCAGAGATTTGCTGCACCGGCCCATGTCGGCACCTGCGGATACTTTGTTCCTGATTGGTACATTGGCGCGCCCGTGGGCCAAAGCTGGTGCTGTGACAGCAAGACAGAGGGCAAGTGCAAGGGCGGCTATCTTCATGACGGCTAGCGCTCATGACTCCAGGCTGAACTTTCTCCAGGGGCCAAACCACCATTCTGCGAATTTGGCAAAGCCTGGAAATTCCGTCTCATACGCAATCGCCGTCTCATCGTCGGGAATCAAGCCGTCCGTTATGTCATAGCGCTCGGTCACCGTGCAGGCTTCGCGATGCACCCCCAGCTTACGGATTAGGCCAATTTCCGAATCCGGCCCCATCTCAGACAGCGCCTGAATATCTTCATGCATCACGCAATATCCGAAGGCCATCACAAACCATACTTTCACCGTGTACCAGTCTTTCTGCTCGAATGCCTCACGCATGACAGCCTCCACCACCTGGAGCGGCGGCAGGGTGGCGGGCAGTGTTGCGTCCGATCCGGTGAGCCGTCTGGTCTCGACAAGACGATTCCACAAGCGCCAGCCTGGCTCCGTATAAAGACCTGAGCGAATATTGGGACCATACTCGCTGTTAAGTTCAAGTAGGGCGTAGGGCGGCTGAAGCGCGCATGCGGCCTTGCTGTTTTCTTCCGTTGGCAGGTCGGGGCCGGTTGGATCGGGTAACCAACCACCGAGATCATCACCCGTTTCGATGCCGCGACGTAGCGCCGCTATCCAGGCCGGATAGCGCTCCCGATCGGGATGCTCATCAACCGATATCCAGTAGAGAAAACCTGCGTCGATCGCAGCTTCAAATGGACCCTCGCGCATGCGGCAATACCCAACATCAAACAATTCAGAAAATTTATAGATGGATGCGATCATCGGCGCTCTTGCGGTACCAGGCAACGGCCTGCACATCATCCCGCGCGACGCCTAGGCCGTTCGCGTACATCTCCCCGAGATAGTATTGGGCCCCAGCATTCCCCTGCTCGGCGGCCTTGCGGAACCACGCGACAGCCTGCGCATCGTCTTGCGCAACGCCTCGGCCGTTTAAATACATCTTGCCGAGATTGAGTTGGGCATCAGCGTTGCCCCGCTCGGCGGCCTTGCGGTACCACATCAGCGCCTGAGCAAGGTCTCGCATAACACCCCAGCCAGATTCGTGGTTCATGCCGAGTTCATTTTGCGCTTGAGGGTCCCCCTGATCCGCGGCCTTGCGGTACCAGCTGTCTGCCTGTGCTAAGTCTCGTGTGACGCCGTGGCCTAACTCATACATCTTGCCCAGGTTGTATTGGGCGTGAGCGTCTCCTCGCTCGGCCGCAGCGCGCGTATCGCGCAAGGCCGCCTGTTCCTGGTTTGCCGGGGCAGGTGTTGCGGTGTTTTGGGCGAAAGCCGGAGAGGCAAGAAAAAGAGCCAATACCAGAGCAGAAGCAATATTTCTCATCCGAAGGTTTCTTGCGTGCCAATGAAATGGGAGACAGAAATCGAGCGGTCTTGGTACATACGCATCTTTAATCGTCCCGGTCGGCCCCCAGCTTGCGCAGTGCCTCCTCGGCAGCGGCGTGCCCTTGCTCAGCGGCTTTGCGATACCATGCGACAGACTGTGCATCGTCTTGCGCAACGCCACCATAGCCAATTGCGTATATCTGACCGAGAATGTACTGGGCGTCGAAGTTCCCCTGTTCTGCGGCCTTTCGGCACCAGGCGACAGCCTGCACATCGTCCTGTGCAACGCCGAGGCCATTCTTGTACATAAGGCCGAGATATACCTGGGCCTGGCCGTTCCCCTGGTCGGCGGCCTTTCGGTACCAACTGACGGCTTCCTCATAGTCTTGCGCAGCGCCGAAGCCATTCTGGTACATATAACCAAGATTTTTTTGGGCGTCGTCGTTCCCCTGTTCTGCGGCCTTTCGGTACCAGGCGACAGCCTGCGCATAGTCTTGTGGAACATCCAGGCCGACGGCGTAACACGCACCGAGCATGATTTGGGCGCCAACGTCCCCTTGCTCGGCAGCGGTGCGCATATTGCGTAGTCGATCCTGGTTCGGTGGAGCAGGTGCTGGCGGGTCGCCGGCAGAAGCTGGCGAGGAAAGGCGAAGGGCTCGCATCAGGACGGAAACAAGATTTTTCATTTGGAAGGTATCTCTCGAAAGATTCAAAAAAAGCTCGAATTATTCAGCCCGCAATGTTCGACGCAAGGATTTGCATTATGGCGCACATTTGAACAGTGTTCATGACAATTATTCCAACGGTAAGCAGCTTTCAAGCCGAAACTTCAAAGCCACAGCCATCCACCCGAGCATGATTGTTCGGGAGAATGAGACGAGGCCGCAACGCCATTCCTTGGGAGGCGGTTGATTTTTTCTCGATACTGGCGTCTCTGAAGGCGCTCGCTTCCTTGAAGGCGTTCATGGCGGCAACAAGCGTAGATGGGGTGCCCAGAAGATGCGCTGGCAGCGATGTCTCCGTCTGACTTCCTTCAGTCCAATTCCACCACTGCTATGTGAAAACGTCGGATGAAAAATACTGCCTCTGTCCTGGTGCTCGCCCTTTGCTTTGCCGCGCTGCCCTTCGCCCTGAATGCGACAACATATGCGCGAGGTTACCAACTCTCAACAGATGACCAGCTCGCGGCAATTTTGCGTGACACCAGCGCCCGTGCGGAGCGGGGCGATGCTGACGCTCAATTCGACCTTGGCAGGATGTATTATGAAGGCCGTGGTGTTGTGAAAGACGATGCCCAGGCCGTCGCGTGGTATCGCAAGGCCGCTGCGCAGGGACTCGCTGACGCCCAAAACAGTCTCGGTCTCATGTATGAGGACGGAAAGATTGGCGCCAAGTCGGTCGAGTTCACCGGTAACAACGCCTATTCAAGCTATCGCCTGAGATGTCATGAAGACCTACGGAAGCAGTCTTCTGCGCTTTGGCAATAGCGACGCTTACGATCCGGACTTCGTCGAAGCCGACCGCGATCTGATTCGGCGCTTCTACTTGAGGAACGGTTATGCCGACGTGCAGGTCGCTGCGGCGTTTACGGAATATGACCCTGAACGCAAGGGCTCCCTCGTCACCTTCAAGATCGAGGAGGGCCAGCAGTACCACATCGGTTCGGTCGACTTTCAGTCGAGCATTCCAGGCTTTGATGCCACCGCGCTGCGCTCCTTCTCAACCGCGCTACGGTCATTCTCACACGTTAACGCCGGCGCGATATATAATGTCCAGGCGGTCGAGGGATCGGCCGAGGAAATGCAGCTCGAGGCGTTGCGGCGTGGCTATGCCTTTGCCCTGGTGCGGCCGCGCGGCGACCGCAACCTTGATGCGCACACCGTGGCAGTCGTGTTCACCGTGGATGAAGGGCCGCACACGTACGTCGAGCGGATCAACATCCGGGGCAACACCCGTACGCGCAACCGCGCGATCCTGCGCGAGTTCGATTTTTCCGAGGGGGAGGCCTATAACCCTGCGATGGCCGACCGAGCCGAACGCCGCCTGAAGAATCTGGATTTCTTCAAGACCGTCAAGATCACCACCGAGCCCGGCTCTTCAAGCGATCGCGTGATTGTCAATGTCGACCTCGAAGAGAAGTCGACCGGCTATCTCCCAGTGTTGCCAAGCAGTCAGCCTGTTCCGCAAGGCGGCTGAGCGGGGCCACGCTGAAGCGCAATACAATCTGGGCAGGATGTACAGAGATGGCCGAGGCATTGCGCCAGACGATGTGCAGGCCGTCACATGGTTTCGTAAGGCTGCAGCCCAAGGGAACGCTGTTGCCCAGGAGGTGTTGCAGAAGATGGAAGCTTCCGGCTTGATCAAGTAGTCACACGACGAGCCAAGTGTTTGCGAGCCAAGTGTTTGCGAGCCAAGTGTTTGCAAGACAAGTGTTTGCGAGCCTGCTTCGCGGGTCGACTTCCTCATTATATCTCTACGATCAGCAAGAGTCGGTGTCGGTTGAACCTGCCCGGCAACGACGAAAGCGTTGACGGCACCGTGCGTTCCAGGCTGACCGGAGGCCGCTCTGGCGGGAGAACGGCAAATGCCCGGGACAAGCCCGGGCACCGTGACGCAAATCCTCACCGCACCAGAATATTCCTGAATTGCCAGGGATCTGATGTGTCGATGTCTTCCGGGAACAGGCCGGGACGATCGGCAAGCGGCGTCCAGTCGGTGTAGTAGCCATTCACCGGGCCGAGATAGGGGCGCTGGATCTGCAGGCAGCGGTGGAAGTCCAGTTCGTCGGCCTCGACGATGCCTGAGGTCGGGTTCTCCAGCGCCCAGACCATGCCGGCGAGTACGGCGGAGGATACCTGCATGCCGGTGGCGTTCTGGTAGGGTGCGATCCGGCGGGTCTCCTCGATCGAGAGCTGCGAACCGTACCAATAGGCGTTCTTGGCGTGGCCGTAGACGAGTACGCCGAGCTCGTCGATGCCGTCCTCGATCTCGTTCTCGTCCAGGATGTGCCACTTCGGCTGCATCCTGCCAGCGGCGCCGAACATCTCATGCAGCGACAGCACCGCGTCATTGGCGGGGTGATAGGCGTAGTGGCAGGTCGGCCGGTAGACCACTTTTTCGCCGTCGCGCACGGTGAGGTAGTCGGCGATCGAGATCGACTCGTTGTGAGTAACCAGGAAGCCGTACTGCGCGCCGGGCGTTGGACACCAGGAGCGCACGCGGGTGTTGGCGCCGGGTTGCTCCAGATAGATGGCGGCACCACAGCCGGTCGCGTGAGTGCGGCCGTTGTCCGGCATCCACTTCTCGTGAGTGCCCCAGCCGAGCTCCGCCGGCTGCAAGCCTTCGGAGACGAAGCCTTCAACCGACCAGGTATTGACAAACACGTTTATCGGCTTCGGCTTCTTGGAGCGCTGAGTGTCACGCTCGGCGATATGGATGCCCTTCACGCCAAGCTTCATCGCGAGCCGGCCCCAGTCGTCGCGGCTCTTGGGTTCGGCAACCTCGAGCCCGGTGTCGCGGGCGATGTCGAGCAGCGCCTGCTTGACGAACCACGACACCATGCCGGGATTGGCCCCGCAGGTGGAGACCGCGGTCGTCCCGCCCGGGTTCTTGCGCTTGGCTGCGAGCAGCGTCTCGCGCAGCACATAGTTGGAGCGCGCCTCCATGCCCGCGCTCTTGTCGAAATAGAAGCCGAGCCACGGCTCGACGACGGTGTCGATATAGAGCGCGCCGATCTCGCGGCACAGCGTCATGATGTCGACGGAGCCGGTGTCGACCGAGAGGTTGACACAAAACCCCTGGCCGCCGCCTTCGGTGAGCAGCGGCACCAGCAGGTCGCGGTAGTTGTCGCGGGTGACGCCCTGCTTGATGAAGCGCACGCCATGTTGTTTGGCAAGCTCGCCGTCCTCATGCGGATCAAGAATGACGAAGCGCGACTTGTCGTAATCGAAATGCCGTTCGATCAGCGGCAGCATGCCTTTGCCGATCGAACCGAAGCC
>JGI24705J35276_12238438_pt1 | contig 22185 bp, 20 predicted proteins | sample TergutNt197P4_FD_35276 | JGI IMG/M metagenome (IMG submission 35276) | reverse complement strand
GCCGTCACCAGCGCGAAGCCGATTATCGCGGTTTGCGTTGAATCGCGTAGCGTCGGATAGACGAGACCAAGCAGAGCTATGGCCAGACACGTCAAAAGGATCGACTTCCGTCGCGAGAAGCGATCGCCGATCGCCATGCCGACCAGAGCGCCCGCAACACTGCCACACGACATCAGCGTGGTGAACCATAGCGACTGCACAATGGTCATGCCCTGCTTGAGCATGAAGGTCGGCAGCCAGGCAACGAAGCCATAAACCGAGACGTTCACAGCGATGACGGTGAGCGCAGCCGTGATGGTGCGACCGATCATCCCCGGCCCGAACAACACGGAGAAAGGAGTGGCAACCACCGGCCGCGCGCGCACGATGGCTGGCGGCGGGAGTTCGCGGCCTGCGCCAACCTCCCGCTCGAAGGCCTGCAACGTTGCCTCAGCTTCTTCCAGTCGACCAACCGATTCGAGCCAGCGCGGCGATTCGGGCATCTTCTTGCGCATGACCCAGATTGCCAGCGCACCGACGCCGACGATTGCGAACATGTATCGCCAGCCGAAATTCGGAATTACGACATAGCCGACGCTCGATGCAATCAACAGGCCCGAGTTCGTCAGCACACCGAGCATTGAAATCCAACGGCCACGATAGGCAGGCGGAATGAATTCGCACAGCGTGCCGGCCGCGACAACGAGTTCGGCGCCCATGCCGATACCCATGACGAAGCGAAGAACAATCAGAACGGTAATATTGGGCGCAAAGCAGGCGACCAGCGATGCCACACCGAACAGTGCGAGATTGAACTGATAGGAATAGCGCCGCCCCATACGGTCGCCGAGGTGGCCAGCGAAACCCGCACCGATCAGCATGCCGAAGAATGTCGATGAGATGAAGGCGGCATTCTGCTGCGTCGTCGCAAAACCCTCTTTCAGCATCGCGGCCGCCACGCCACCAGCAAGATAGATGTCAAAGGCGTCAAGTGCGGCGCCGGCGCCTACGAGCCCGAGAATGCGCCAATGCAAGCGCGCGATCGGCAGGCGGTCAAGCCGCGCGCCAGAATTGACGTTCTGGATTGTAGGCACACCATCCGCCATTGCTTGCAGATCACGCGTCGCGGGGATCATGATCGCCAGGATCAGCTGTCGCCGACGCCGTGACCGCGCATCGGAATAAGCGCGGAGCGGACGAAATCCATGATAGGCTTGCCGTCCTGGTTGAACGCACGCGTCTCGACAGTGACAATGCCCTGCGTGGGGCGCGATTTCGATACGCGCTTCTCGAGCACCTCTGATTCCGCATACAACGTGTCGCCGGGAAACACCGGACCAGTCAGGTTGATGTTCGTCCAGCCGAGATTGGCGATGGCCTTGAGGCTCACGTCGTTGACCGTCATGCCGAGAACGATCGCAAGCGTCAAACCGCTGTTGACGAGCGGCTGCTTGAATTCGCTTTTCGCGGCGTAAGCAGCATCACAGTGCATCGGATGCTGGTTCATTGTCATGAGCGAAAAGTTGATGTTGTCGCTTTCGGTGATCGTGCGACCGGGACGATGCACGTAGATGTCACCGACCTCGAAATCCTCCAGATAGCGCCCGATCGGCGTAGGGATGCGACGATTAGCCATGAACATTTGACGCCTTTGTTGGTTTGTCCGGACCTTTTGTAGCGCCCACTAACGGGCCGGTCAACGTCTGCAGGCGCAGCGATCGACGATTCCTGCCAATGATTCCTGGCGCGTCCCGCTAATCCGCGTGCGTCCGATCAAACGCCCACACGTCCTCGAACCCGATAAGCTTGCTGAACCGGTTGAAGTCGTAGAGCTCCTTCACAACGGGTGCAGAGGAACCCGTGTCACGGATCGCCGCGTACACGCGCTCCATTGCAGCGGTCGCGGCGAGGAAGCCCGCCGTGGGAAAAATCGCCAACCTGAATCCAAACGACTCGAGTTGCGACCGTGTCATCAGTGGCGTGCGTCCGCGCTCCACCATATTAACAACGAGCGGAACCTCGAAGCTGCCGCCGATACGCCGCATCTCCTCCTCACTCTCCGGAGACTCGACGAAGAGAACGTCCGCGCCGGCCCTTGCGTAGAGTTGAGCCCGCCGCAGCGCCTCATCCAAACCGAGCGACGAGCGCGCGTCGGTGCGCGCAATAATGAGAAAATCATCGGAACGTCTGCTCTCGAGGGCGACTTCGATCTTTCGCACCATGTCTTCCGCCGGGACGACGCGACGACCGGGCGTATGACCACACTTCTTCGGAAACTCCTGATCCTCAAGCTGGATACCGGCGGCGCCGGCAGCCTCATAGCCGCGCACGGTATGGCGAACGTTGAGCAGTCCACCGTAGCCGGTGTCGCCATCAGCGATCAGTGGCGTCTTCGCCATGCCCGCCATAGCGGCAACCCGACCGACCATGTCGGTATAGGTGGCTAGTCCGGCGTCAGGCAGGCCGAGTAGCGACGCGACCGTGCCGTAGCCGGTCATATAGAGAAGTTCGAAACCCATCGAATCCGCCAGCTTCAATGAGATCATATCGAAGACGCCTGGCGCCGAAACCAGGCGGCTGTCCTTCAATCGCTGACGTAGGCTGAGCGTCATATCCGTACCCTCAGAGTGGCTTCTTCGACATTTCCGGCCCCCAGACGAGGACAGCAACACCGGCGATCGCCATGACCACCCCGACGAGGCCCAGCACCCCGCCGAGCCCGTAGGACGAGAAGATGGAAACGACCGCATAGGGCGTTGCAATCGTCGCCAAACGCCCCGCCGTATTGCAGATGCCGGTACCGCGCATCCGCAGATCGGTCGGGAAGAGCTCCGGCACATAGAGCGCCCAGCCGATGGCTACCAGAAAGTAGATCGCCGTAACCAGCGCAAAGCCGGCCACAACAAACAGCGTCTCGTTGCTCGCCTGCGAATAGCCGATCGCGAGCACAATGATGGCGACAATCGTCCCGGTTATGGCGGCCCGCCGCGGCAACCGGTCGGCGAGGACGAATCCAAGCGCCGCGCCAACGGGACCACCGAGCGACATCAGTGTTGTGAATCCGAGCGACGCAGCGACGCTGTGGCCCTGCTTGACGAAAATCGTCGGCAACCAGGTAATAAGGCCATAGAGCGCAACACTGACTGCGATGCACAGCACGCTACCAGCAATGACGCGCCCTAAGAGCTCGCCCGAGAACAACTCAGTGATTGATCGAGCCGGCTTCGTGGAAACCGGAACGGCGGCGATTGGCGGCAAATTTCCACGCACTGCGGCCTCGGCCTCGAAGCCGCTCAATATCTTCTCCGCCTCTTCATGGCGCCCCTGCGATTCAAGCCAACGCGGCGATTCCGGCATGGACTTGCGCATTTGCCAGACGACCAGCGCGCCCACTCCGGCGAGGATGAACATCGCGCGCCATCCAAGGTTTGGTATTATCACATACCCGAGAAGCGCGCTGACGAAGAGGGCCGAATTGGTAAAGACGGACAGTCCCGACAGCCAACGACCGCGCGTGCTGGGCGGGACAAATTCGGTCAGCGTGGCATAGCCGACGACGATTTCAGCGCCGAGCCCGATGCCCATAACCAGTCTCGCTGCGATCAACCAGTTCATCGAGGGCGCTGCAGCGGCCGCGAGCGCCCCAACTCCGAAGATCAGAAGGTTCAACTGGTAGGAGAAACGCCGGCCATAGCGGTCGCCCAGCACGCCGGCAAACCATGTTCCGATGACCATGCCCACGAAGGTGGCCGAAATGAAATTGGCGTTCGAGGCGAGATCGGACCAGCCTTCCTTGACAAGCACCCCAAGCACACCGCCCGCGAGATAGATCTCAAAGGCATCGAGAAACATCCCGTAGGCAATCAGCCTCAACAGGCGCCAATGGAATGGGCTGACAGGCAGTCGATCGAGACGCGGTCCCACCTGCGCATAATAATTGGCCACCTGCGTATCATCCATTCTGTCCTCCACGTTGTCTCGTTTGGTCGCCGCGCGACTTCCAGCCTGGCGCCGATCAAAGGGCCTGAAGCAGCTTGGCCGCTCCAGGTGACCGGGCACAGTGCGTGTGAGCGCCATTAATCCTATTGTCCGGACATTTGCAAGGCGGGATCAGGCGCGGCCGGCGATTGCCGGGCGATGCCGATCACCGCGGGCAACGGCCGCGCGCCGAGGGCCGGCGCCTCACAAGCGATGATCTCTACGATTTTGAGACACGCGTCGGCGGCGTTGGCGTATTGTCAAGCCTTCTTCACCGAACACGCTTTGCGCGCAACCGTCGTCGCACCAACGCCACGCTCGATGAGCTATCCCTGTTTCAATCCGCGCTCCCGCGCGGGAGTCGAGCGTCGATGCGATCGACCGTCTGGGATCGGAGAGGAAGACGGCGACGCCGGCGAGCGTCTTGTCCTTCTCGGCATAGAGGACATGGAGGATCGCACCGACCAACAGCACGGAAACTAAGGTGCGGCACTTCGGGACGAAAAATTGCGACCCGAACTTTTGAAATCAAACGTGACCGCGTAGGATCTGAAACAGATTCTGCGATGACCCCAAAGCGATCGCTGTCTGAAATGCCGAACGACGCGGCTCAGAACTGAGCCTGTTCGGCTTCGAGGTAGGCGATGCTGACGTATTTCCCGATATTGCGGTCCCAGCCCTTCGTCTCGGCCGCCTTGGACGAGACACGCGGATCTTTCATTGCGACGGCGAGCGCGCCCTCGAGCGGGATATTCTGCTTCACCGCCTCGACGCAGGATTCGTAAATTCCCTCGAACAGCGACCGCTGCCATTCCAGAACCTTCACGCCAGCATCGCCATGTGCAGGAACCCAGACTTCGGTCTTGCTGTTCTTGATCAACAGGTCGATCGCCTCGAGAGTGCCCTTGTAGGAGCCGTCCTCCATGTTGGCGATGCGACGATCCATCATGATGTCGCCGACGCACATTACCTGATCCTCGACCACCTCGACCGCGATGTCAAAGGGCGTATGCGCCGTCCCATAGTGATGCAGACGCAGCGCCACGTCGCCGAGCGATATCGTGAAGCCGTGATCGATGTCCTTGTTGGGCGGAACGATGCGGGTTCCGATCGTCGCATCGTTGGTCCACTTCAGCATCGAGTCGTGCCAGACTGTCCCCGTGTTTCCCTCGATGGCCTTGCGCGTGCCCGGATGGGCATAGATCGGAATGTCCTTGCCATAGACCTCGACGAAACCATGATTACCGAGCCAGTGATCGCCGTGATAATGCGTGTTGATGATCCCGATCACAGGCGCCTTCGTCAGCGTCCGCAACTGCCGGATCGTCATTTCGGCGATCTGCAGGGAGGCGCCGGAGTCGACGACGATGACGCCTTCCTTTCCGGCGATGAAGACGATGTTCGACATCATCCCCTGGTTTTCCGGGGTCGGAAATCCGTCGGGGGCCTCGATCATGAAGACATGCGGGCTGATCTTCTGGAGTGGCTGATCCCTGACGGGCGGCCCCTTGGCCTCGGCCTCCGCCGCCGCATGAGCCATGGCGGCGAATATGTCAGCCTGCCAGAGGGGGAGTATTCCCGTGGCGGCCGCGCCGGCCACCAGACCGCGTCGTGTTATCGACATTGGCGTTCTCCTCCGCTGTGCCTGCGGCTCATTTGAATTTGAAATGGTCGTGATCGAACACGGGCGGACACGTCCTCCCTGTTCGCGGCTGCGGACCTTGCGTTTCGCACGCGCGTAGAGCGACAGCGGATCGTTGTCCTCAGACAGTCCGCGGAAATGAGATCACGCCATTGCATAACCGGCTTTCGCGCGCGGGTGGTCGATCAGGCGATCGGTGGCGACCGCGCCGATCCACATCGACCAGAGCACGATCCACGATGTCAGCGCGAAGATCGAGGCGCCGGATATGCCGGCGCCGACGGCGCAGCCGCCTGCAAGAACGCCGCCGAAGCCCATCAGGCACCCGCCGGCGATATAGCGGCGCATGCTCGCGCCGTCTTGGAAACCTTCGAGCTTGAGGTCGCCCCGCAACGCGCCAGCGAGAAATGCGCCGATCATGACGCCGGGAACGAGGCCCAGATCGAATGTCAGCTTTGAGCCCGGCGGCGACAGCACGTACATCAGCACGTCTGCCGAAGGCGACGTAAAACTGATCGCATGAACGGGCACCATCTCGAACGAAATCGAAGCAAGGTGGAAGTTGAACAACCAGGCCATCGCCACCATCGTTCCGACGCCTGCACCCGTCACCCAGTAGGACGGCCGCAGCTTGCATCGCACAGCAATCGCAACGCCGGCCACCAACCACAGGCCTCCGAAGATCAGGCCGCCCAGATGACCCATGTGGAAGATCGCCAGGAGATCCCGCGCCGAGCCGTCGACCGTCCACCATCCGTTTATCGCCGCGCGCATTGGTGACAGCGCGCCGTCGCGAGCGGTCTGCGCGACGACGGCGAAGACCAACCCGGACAGGAGCGCGCGCAGGTTTCCGGTGGCTGAGAGAACGAGCATCCGGCTGCCGCAAGCGCGCGTCAATGTCATGCCAACGCCGAACATCAGGCCGCCGATGATGGCCCCCGAGAGGCTGCCGGCGTTGTTGAGTTGGCGGACTGCGCCCGTGTCGAACAGTTCGAACAGCAGCAGCGCCTGGGTCGCCATCAGGGCCGTGGCAAAAACGAACAGCCAGACGGCCATGCGCTCACCCATGGTCCCATGCGCAATCTCGAGAGTCGCCGAGCGCAGACAGAATCGCGAGTACTGCGCGAAGGCGCCAAACAATATGCCGACGACCCCGCCTCCCAACGCCAGGATGTTTTGGTCGCCTATGACATCAAGCAGCCGGTCGAGCATCAGGGTTTGATATAGGCGAAATGCTGCTGGGCCTGCAGCTCTGTGATGCGGACGACGCCGGACGGCGTGAAGTCAGCTTCCATGATGAACTTATCCTTGTCCAGATTGCGGCGCTTCATCGTGATCTGGCAAACCTCGAATGTGACGCCCCGCGCTTTCAGCGCCGAGATCAGCGGCGCGTAATCCGTATTGCTCTTCGGATCTTTGGCGCCGTCGAGCAGAAAATCGATGCCCTCGGCGTGCGCGACGACCACGACCTTCGTGTCGGGTGCGACGTCGAGATGATTGCGGATGTTGCGCAGGGCCTTGATCGCCTGCTCGGCCGCATTGTCAATGTGGTAGACGACCTTGTCGCCCGCGAAGGCAGGCGACGCAAGCACGAGCAGGAGCCCAACGAGCGCCATCCTGGCTCCGTTCAGAAATGCGCTCATTTTGTTTCTCCTGTCGTAACTTCTGACACTATGACGCAATGCCCGGATTGCCGTCGACGTCCTTAAGCTTCGGCAGATTGAGCGTGGGCGGCTTGATGGTTTTCTTCGACCGCAGGTTTCTGGCGACGAGGTCCCAGATCGGCTCGCCGCCGGCGTCCTTAGCCGTCTCGGCGACCGGCGCCCAGCCCGCTACCTTGTAGGTCTTGGCCGCTTCGATCGGCTTGCCGTTCAGCATCATGTCGTCGATGCGGCTTCCCATCGCCGCGGTCGGATCGCACGCATAGCTCATGCCGCCGACGCGGACCATGTCGCCACCCTGCTGGTGGTACGGGTCAGGGTTGAAGAGATTGTCGCAGACGTCCTCGAGAATCTCCTTGATCTGCGCGCCGGTCATCTGCGTCAGCGTCACGTATGGATAGGTGATCGCCGTCTGGTCGAGCACGTTCTCCATGGTGATGGCCTCGCCGGGGAGCATGGTGGTGCCCCACCTGAAGCCCGGCGAGAAGGCGACTTCGGCATCCTTCTCAGCGATCAGCGCATCCAGGATCAACTGGTCGAAGCTGCCGTTGAAGTTGCCGCGGCGGTAGAGAAGGCCTTCGCTGACGGCCAGCTTCTCCGACAGCTTGGATTCGAACGGCGCGCGCGCCTTCTGGATCAGCGCCTGCATGGCCGGGTCCGGCGTCAGAAGATCGGCGAAGACCGGCAGCAACCGGTACCGGAAATCCACGACCTTTCCGATGCGGACGTCGAGGTCGAGCACGCCGAGGAACTTGCCGTTTGAGCCGGCGTTCATGACCAACGTCTTACCGCCGGGATTGGAAACGATGGTCGGCTTCGGCATGCCATCGTGCGTATGCCCGCCAAAAATCGCATCGACGCCGGAAATGCGCGAGGCCATCTTCAGGTCGACGTCCATGCCATTATGCGACAGCACGACGACAACCTGCGCACCTTCCGCGCGCGCGGCATCGACCGTCTTCTGCATGTTCTCTTCCTGGATGCCGAACGTCCAGTCGGCGACCATGTAGCGCGGATTGGCGATCGGCGTGTAGGGGAAGGCCTGACCGACGATGGCGACCTTCACGCCGTTGACGTTGCGGATCACGTAGGGCTTAAAGACGGGATCGCCGAAATCGGCTGTCTTGATGTTCTGCGCAACGATGTCGATCTTGCCGGCGAAGTCTTTCTTCGAAACTTCCTCGACGCGGTCCTGTCCGTAGGTGCACTCCCAGTGCAGCGTCATGATGTCGACGCCGAGCGCCTTGGCGGCGTCGATCATGTCCTGGCCCTTCGTCCACATGGACACGCCGGAACCCTGCCAGGTGTCGCCACCGTCGAGCAGCAGCGCATCCGGACGCTGGGCCTTGATGCGCTTCACCAGCGTGGCGAGATGGGCGAAGCCGCCGACCTTGCCGTAGACGCCCGCGTAACGCTCGAAATCGAGATAAGTGAATGCGTACTCCAGCCGCGGGTCGGCTGGCATGTCGAAATATTTGAGGAAGCTCTGTCCGACCACGTGGGGTGCGTGGCCGGCCATGCCACCGATGCCGAGATTGACGTTCGGCTCGCGAAAATAGATCGGCAGCAGTTGCGCATGGCAGTCGGTTATGTGCAGCAGCGAGACGTTGCCAAAGGCAGGCGCATCGAAAACGTGCTCGGCGTTCTTCTCGGCCTGCGCGAAACTGACGGAGGGCGCCATGCCTGAGACGCTGGCTGCGGCCAGCACATTCATGAATTCGCGACGGTTCACGACGCCATCCTTGTTGAGATCAGTCCTTGTTGACCGGAGAATTCGGATCGAGGAGCAGGGCCATCAGATCCTTGATCTGCTGCTCGGTCAGAATGCCCTTGTAACCGGCGCGCGGCATGTTGGAGCAGCCGTTGTACCCCTTGGGATCGTAGATATGACCCCAGGTGTAGCGCATCGCTTCCTCGTCCGTTCCTTTGGTCTTTGCATAGTTGTAGAGGCTCGGCCCGATAGTTCCGTAGGAGACCTCCTTCGGCGAAAGCTGATGGCAATTGTAGCAATTGCCGCCAACGGGATCAGTAGCCTTGTCGCTCCAGGTCAGGCCGCGACCGCTCTGGGCGAGCTTCTCGCCTTCCTTCCAGTCGCCGAGCCACTTGCCGTCGCTCGGCCATTTGATCGCGGCGATGTTCTCGGCTTCGATCTTGGCCTTCTCGGCGGCTGCTTCCTTTGAATTGGAGCGCTCGGGATCCGAACAGAACGCCTGAGTCGCGTCCTGGTCGAGGCGCGATAGTGTCGCAATGCCCTTTGCACGGAAGCCGGATTTCAGCATGGCCTGGAACGCCGCATCGTCGGCACCCGGGCCCCACGAAGGCTTGTCGGCCGCCGACGCCGACGCGCAGGACAGAAGGACGACAGCGACGAGACTGGAGAATGTCGATGGGATTTTCATGTCGATTCTCTCAGCGTTTGATGCCCGGCGTGTCCATCAAGGCGCCGTTGGCGTTGGCGGCCATCCACATGGACAGGGCGATGGTGACGTCCGATGCATAGACCGGCTCGGGGAAGCGCTGCTGACGGAAGCAGTCGTTGATGCGCGCCTGCATGCCCCACATGTGGCCATCGCTGACGCGATAGGCGGGCCACGATGTCCAGGCCGCGCCGGATCCCTTCTTCGACGACAGATTGGCCAGATCCTGCAGGCGGATGCGCTTGCCTTCGTCGCCATGGCAGGTCGCACACGCGAAATCGTGCGGGCCGCCCTCGTAGTAGAACATCCGCTTGCCCAACTCGTACATCTGCCTTTCTTTGGGGTGCTCGATGCTGACTTTCACCGGCACCCCCTTCGACATGCCCGAGATAAACGTGGCGATGGCGTTGAGTTCGTCCTTTTCCGGCGTGCCGAAGGGCGCCTCGATATACTTCTTCACATCGACGCCCTGCAGGGTCGCCATGCAGGTGAGGACGCGCGATTCGGCATCCTGCACCTTGTCGGTATCCTTGAAGTAGCGGGGCAGTTGCGCATAGGCGCCCGCAACGACGCCCTCGCCGAGACCGAGATCGCACTTCTCGAGCGAGGCGTTCTTCGAACCGGCCGGCTTCTTCCAGAGTTCCTCGCCCTGCGCCTCGAAGAGTTCAGCGGGATTGCCGTCCTTCAGGGACTCGCGATACTGCTCGATACTCTGGATGGACTTGTCTTCCTCGGCTCTCGCAACGATCGCTCCGCATGCAAGCGCGACGGAAACCGCAGCGACGCCCGTCGCCATTAACCGGTTCATGAACTTCCTCCCCAGGGTGCAGCGTGTGCTAAGTCACGGTCGCTTCGTCGGAGCGCGTGTCGCCCTTGCTGTCGGTCCAGGAGATGGCGATCTTGTCGCCGGCCTTGCCGCCCTTGATCTTGAACGCGAGATAGGGGTTCTTCGAAACAGAGGGTCCCCACTGCGCCTGCATCACAACAGCGCCGTTCAGCTTGGCGACGACTTCGCTGATGAACCAGGCCGGCACAACGTTGCCGGACGCATCCTTGCGGAAGCCCGTCTCCATTTCGTGGTTCATGAGAACCTTCACTTCGGTCACGCCGTCCTTGCTGGAGGCGCGGATTTTCATCGGATTTCCCATTGGCCTTCTCCTGTCGCCTGATCAGCCGCCGCAGCCGCCGAGGGTGACCTTGATTTCCTTGGTCGCCGTGTAGAACTTGCCGTCCGCCTTAACGAGCGCGATGACGTTGGAAGTCTGGCCCATCTTGATGCGGGTTGTAACATCGGGAATCATATCCGGACCGACATCGAACGTGGCCGCGAGCATGTTGGGATTTTTTTCGACGAGGAATGAGATCTGCGTCGTGTTCGGGATCTTGCTCACGGCCTGGAGCGGAACGACGGCACCGTTCTCCGCGATGTCGGAGGCGAGCAGCTGAACGTCGCTGCTTTCCGTGGCGCCTTCGACGCCCATCGATTTGTAGGTATCAGCAAGCGTCTTGCCTTCGAAGGCCGCCTTGTTCCAGGCGGCCAAGGCGAAACGCGGCGCGATCGTCGACCCGAAGGCTGCGATCAAGCCTAGCAAACCGCCGCTCCTCAGAATTTGCCGTCGGCTTAGTGCGTTCTGCATGTTTGAATTCTCCGGATTCGAATGTCGTTTACGGTTTCTCTTGCTTGGTCGAAGCGCCACTGAGGATCCAGGCGACCAAGCCCGTCAGGTCGTCATCCTTCACCTCCGTCTGCGCCGGCATCTCTACGTCACCCCACACGCCGCCTCCACCCGTGCGGATCTTGGCGAAGAGCTTGTCCGCCATGTCCTGTCCTTTGTACTTCTGCGCGATCTCCGCATAGCCTGGTCCGATCAGGCGGCTGTCGACCATGTGGCACTGCAGGCAACCTGCACCCTCCGCGACTTCGGTCATCGGTTTCTTCGTTCCGCCTGCAGGCGCAGAAGGTCCGGTTATCTGGCCGCGCACCGGACCGATGCGGCGATTCTGGTCGGCGATATTGCCATGCGACGACAGCGCGTAGTCCGGCAGGGCCGAAACGATTTCTGCCGCCTTCTTGCAGTCCTTCATGCAGGCGGTCGCATGTGTATCCGGCTTGATCAGCCTCCCGCTCAATTCCGTGCCAGGCCACATGGCGTGATCCCAGGTCATGCCGTTGCGGTTCGGCATTATCTTTTGCACGTCGCGAATGGTCTGCTCGTTCAGAACGTAGTCGTCGGGAACGATATCGGCGAGATTGAGCAGATAGGCGAGCACTGCGTAAACCTGATCGTTGGTCAGGCTCTTCGGCGCGTTCCAAGGCATGGCGCGACGGATGTAATCAAACAGGGTGGAGACGGTTGCGACCGTCATGAAGGTCGTACGGCTCGGAAAATCGGGACGCTTCAACATGGCGACATGGCCGCTCGCCATATCCTCCTTGGTCGTTCCGCCGACAAGCGGCGAAAACACCTTGTTGCTTTCGCCGAACGTGCCGTGGCACGCCGCGCACTTGCTTTCCCAGATTGTCTGCCCCTGATCTACGCTACCCGAGCCTTTCGGCAACCCGGCGAAATCCGGACGCACGTCGATGTCCCATGCCTGGATTTCGGCCGGCGTCGCCGCACGGCCCAGGCCGAAATCGTCGAGTGCGCGCGCGGGCCCAGAGAGCGCGATAACCGCCAGAAGGGCGAGGATTGTCTTAGAGAACCTGGACATTGCTCACGTCACCGCTTTCGACGACCTTCCAGGACTGGATGGCGTTGTTGTGATGGGTCGAGCGCGAGCCACGGACCTCGCGCAGCATGCCATAGCCAGGCTGCACATAGCCGGTCTCGTCTGTGGCGCGAGATTGCAGGATCGCCGGCTCACCGTCCCACTTCCAGCCGACGTTGAAACGCGTCAGGCACTTGGAGAGAACCGGCGTCTGCAGCGTGGCCTCGACCCAGTTCACGCCGCCGTCGAAGGAAACGTCGACGCGCCTGATCTTTCCGCGACCGGACCAGGCGAGGCCGGTCACGTTGTAATAGCCCTTGTCGAGCAGCGTCTGTCCGCCCGACGGCGACGTGATGACCGACTTCGCTTCCTGGATCGACGTGTACTGGCGGTGCTGTCCGTCCGGCAGCAGGTCGACGTAGTGGACAGCTTCGTCCTTCGTCGCCCATGGCTGATCGCCGACCTCGATGCGACGCAACCACTTTACCCATGAGACGCCCTGCACGCCCGGCACCACGAGGCGCAGCGGGTATCCGTTTTCCGGCCGCAGCATCTCACCGTTCTGCCCGTAAGCGACCATCGCCTCACCCGAAAGAACAAGCTCGATAGGAATGGTACGCGTCATGGCGGAGCCGTCGCCGCCTTCGGCAAGCACGAACTTCGCCTTCTTCAGGTCGGCGCCACAATCCTCGAGCAGTGTGCGCAACAGAACGCCCGTATATTCACTGCAGGACAGCATGCCATGCGTGTACTGCACGGTCGGAACGGCGACGTTGCCCCACTCCATCGCAGTGTTGGCGCCGCATTCGATGAAATGCATGCGCGACACGGACGGAAAGCGCATGAGCTCGTCGAGCGTATAGACCTTCGGCTTCGTCACGAAATCCGGCGACGAGCCGTTGATCATAAAGCGATGCTTCGACGGATCGATGTCGTACCAGCCCTGATGGTGACGCTCGAAATGCAGGCCCGACGGCGTGATGATGCCGAACATGCCCTGCAGCGGCATGAAGGAGACGCCGGCGCCGGCGACCTGCGTCAGGCCTGGGCTCTGGCGGCGCATCAGCGCATTCTCGTATTTCGAGGGCATGCCGTAAGGCGTCGTGGCGACAGGCTGCCCGAGCGTGGTCGCCCACTGCTGCGGCTTTAGGATGACGTCTTCGCCCTGCGGCGACTCGGCCGCGACCGCCCGGCTGGCGCCGAGCGCCGCGGCAGCTGCTAGAAATGAGCCACGCAGGAAATCGCGACGCCCGCCCGAGATCGAAGCGATCTGTTCGGCGGAGAGGAAATTTTCGGGCGCCTTGCGAATGCGACCGGACTCACCCCGGCCGCTCGATGCGCCCCTATCGCCGCCGTTGCTCTTCATCCTCGCTCCGTCCTCCCTCTGCGCGGATCGAAGGGACGGAAAGCCGCCTATCCCCCCAATGCTCCCGGAACTGTTGGTAATGTCCAGGTTGCATCGAAGAAGAATGGTCGTTGGGGAGCGCGGTTTCTATCGGGGACGGCACCCAGGGGGACTAGGTAGTTTCACCTAGGTCTGCCGATCGGCGACGTCGGTCGCCCAGGCGATCAGTTGGGCCACCGACCCGACGCCGGCCTTTGTCATCAGGTTGTGGCGGTGATTTTCCACCGTCTTAATGGAGATATCTAGCTCGGCGGCAATCGCCTTGCTTGTCCTGCCGGCGATGATGAGCACGACGACTTCCCGTTCGCGGTGCGTCAGTCCTGCGAGCCTGCGCTCGATCGTGGCCTGCTTCGCTTTTGCCGCGAGGGCTTCGGCGCTGGCGGTGAGCGCATCGCTGATCCGGTCGAGCAGGACCTGATCGTCGAAAGGCTTTTCGAGAAAGTCGATCGCGCCGTTTCGCATTGCGCGGACCGCCTTTGGGATGTCGCCGTGCCCGGTAATAAACACGACAGCCGTCGGCGTCCGGCGCTTCTGAAGCTCCCGCTGCAGTTCGAGCCCGCTGACGCCAGGCAGGCGCACGTCGAGCACAATGCACGAAGGCCGCTGGTCGTCCAGCCGCTTCAGCAACTCGGCCCCCGAGGCGCAGACGACGAAATCGTAGCCAACTGACTCAACAAGAAAGGCCACTGCCTCGCGCACCGCCTGGTCGTCGTCGACGATATAGATGATCGGCCTGGGTTCAGACACGCGCAGCCTCCTCCATCAGCGGCAGATAGAACCAGAAGGTCGTCGTGCCCGGCTTGCTGACGTCGAAATCGAGGCGGCCGCCATGGGCTTCGACAATTGTCCGGCTGAGCGACAGGCCGAGGCCGAGACCGTTCGGCTTGGTGGTGAAGAATGCCTCGAACAGATGCTCCCGTGCACCGGGCAACAAGCCGGGACCGTTGTCGCTAACGCTGACCTTCAGATTTCCATCCGTAGCCGCGACGGAGATCTTTATGCTGCGGTCGGCATGTCCTGCCGTCGCTTCGAGCGCGTTCTGGAGAAGGTTCAGCACGATCTCTTCAACCTGGAGACGGTCGGCGCAAATCGTCGGCAGACTGTCGGGAATGTCGGCTTCGACCACCACGCCGGCCGCCGTCGCCGTAGGCTCGAACAGCGCGAGTGCTTCGCGGAATGCGATCGCCGCATCGATGGGTAGTTGCTTCGAGGGGTTCTTCCTCACGAGTTTACGCATGCGCCGCACGATGTCGCCTGCTCGCTCCGCATGAACGGCGATCCGGCCGACCGCTTCGCGGACCCTATCGATATCGGAGCCCGCCTCGATCCGCCGCTCGCAGGCGCGCGCGTAAGTGAGAATAGCCGCTAGCGGCTGGTTGATCTCGTGCGCCAGCGAACTCGCCATCTCCCCCATCAGCGACAGACGCACCGTATGCTCCATCTGCTCGCTCTTGAGACGAGCGGCCTCATGTGCCTGCTGCAACTCCTTCGTGCGCTTCTTCACGAGATAGGAGACGCGAACGACATGTATGAGCCACCACGCGCCGGCGAGCGCAATCAGCGCGGCCCAGTAGCGATTTTCCCGCAGGAGATCCATCAGACCCAGCCGCGCGAACGGCGAGTATGGGCCGACCTTGAGCGTGCGATAGAGATCCTGAACGCTTTTATAGTCGTCCGGCTGCGCCCAGATCTTGTCGTCCGATCCGGGTTGCATGGTGAGAAGCGCCTGCGCCACCTCCCGCGCCAGCGGCGCCGGCGTCTGCGCGACTTTCACGAACGGCCAGCCGGGATAGAGGCGCGTCGAAATCTGACACTTCAGCTCGCCGGACGGCCTGCGGCCAATCACGCGAAACTCCTCGCTTGCGACCACGCCTTCCTGGATCAGCTTCTCGAGCGTACAGGAGCGGATGATCCCTGCGTCCGCCTTGCCGGAACGGACGGCCCGAACGATGCCATCGACCGGAAACCCGAAGAAATCGAGCGTGAGATCCTTGGACGGATCGAGCCCGCGCTCCTGCATCTCCCTCCAGACAGCGCGAAAGCCGAACGCATCGGGGGCGACGGCGGCGACCCTGAGGTTGCGCAAGTCCGTCAGGCTCTGAATCTCCAGATGCGCAGACGGCACGAAAACAGCTGCCCCGATGGCCTCGGATGATGTCGGACCATCCATGTCCTGTTCGGTAGCAAGCGCGGCTGCGGAATAATCGACCTTCAGTTCGAGGTAGTGGCCGGGATTCGTAATGACGAAATCGAACCGATGAGCAGCCACTGCCGCGGTCAGGAACGCGGCTGTGCCTGTGACGATCTGGAATCGGTATTGCGGCAGGGCGCGCGAAAGATACGAGAGCGTCGGCTCCCAGGTCCTCTCCGCTTCCTCCGCGCCACGATAGGCCAGCACGCCGATGCGAACTTCCTGTTGAGGCTCCGCCGCGACCGCCGGCGCGCCGGCGGAGGCCAGAACTGCCATCAGGATGAAGCGCCGAAAAATGCCCATGTTGCTACGATACGAGCACGATTGCGTTGGCCTCGATCAATTCTGGCCGGTGCCGCTGCATTGCAGCGATCCGCAGCGACGTGCGGCGGCGACGAAGCGAAACATGGTAGGGACGCCTGGCCAGCCGACGAATGCGACCTGCGCCATGATGAAGGTCGGCGTGATACGCAGGTGGCCCTCGGAAGCGAAAAGCTTCTGATCTTGCACATACGAAATCACTTTGGGGTCCGTCATCGCCTTCGCGATGCGGGCGCGATCGAGTCCCATGAACTGCGCGATTTCGAAGGCACGGCGTTCGTCGACCTGGCCACGCGACAGCAGTAACGACTGGTGGAGTTGGTAGGCCGGCTCGACGCCGTAGAGCGCGAGGACTGCAGCCTGCGCCTCGGCGGCGCGCGTCGATTCAGCCGACAGGATCGGATTATTGACCAGCGCGAGCCTGACCCGACTGTCGCTTTGGAGCAGTTCGTCGATCCCGGCAGCCGCCCGTTTGCAGTACCCGCAGTTGTAGTCGAACAACTCGACGATCGTGACGTCCGGGTCCTTCGAGCCGACGGCGAGAAGCCGCGGCCCCTCCAGCAAGCGCCGTGTATCCGGCGCCAGCGAATTACGGATCGGTGATCCGTCGGCGGCGGCGAGCGACGGTATTGCAGCCGGCGCGGCCATGCAGCGGGCGCCGCTCAAGCTTACGGCGGCCAGCCCTGCGATTGCACGCCGGCGATCGGGCCGAAAGCTCATTAGTGCGGTTTCTCTGGACTGCTCGAAAGGCCTTCGCGCCGCCGGGCGAAAAATGCCGTGCGGCGTCCTGAACGGTCAAACGCACCCATTTTCAAACGAAGGCCCGGCGTCACTACCATGTTCCTCCTTTGATAGATGCGGCGCAGACAGGCGGCCACCTTTTTGACTTTGGTCAAACGATATTCATAAATTCGAATGCGTCTAGATATTTTTGAAGGCGCCAGCAACGCTGGATGAGACGTTGCATGGTGAATCAGGCTCGATTCTCAACCGGGTTGAGCGCCAGACGATTGGTAAGGCAGCAAGAAAAAACACTCCCGAGGCTGAGCCACCGGGAGTGTTGGTATCAGTGGTTGCGGGGATAGGATTTGAACCTATGACCTTCAGGTTATGAGCCTGACGAGCTACCGGGCTGCTCCACCCCGCGATAAATGTTGCACGCCTTCCAGAAATCCGGGGACAAGCGATCCGACCAGCGCTCTTTCCGCGTGGTGATCCGGCCCAAAGGCTTCCGTGGAAGGCAACCCGTAGCAATGCCCAACGGGTGCGAGAGCTATGTATCAACGCTTGCGAGCTTTGGAAAGGCCTCGCGGCCCGTTTTTTCCGGTTTTATGACAGAGGCAAGATTGCCACAAAGTCGCCCCTCCGCCTTGAGTTCCACGGGGACCCGCGCCTGGAGGACGCCTCCCGCAAAAAAATAGTCCACAAATCGCGCCGAACCCGCCGGTACGCTATCCGACGCGCAGATCGGGGGGCGGCGCCAGCACAAACGGCCCTGGCGGCCTATCACGGCGAGTGGGGCTTCGAACCCTCAGCAAGAATCCGCGAACAAGAGGAGATGAACGGCCGAACTCAGTTCAGCAAGAATCCGCCATCGACCGTTATCACGCTACCGGTCATGTAGCGGGAGGCGTTTGACGCCAGGAGAAGGATGGCGCCGTCGAGATCGGACTCCGCGCCGACCCGGCGTTGCGGAATCCGTTTCACCAAGCGTTCGCCGCCTGGCGTCGACCAGAAATCGTGATTCATCTCGGTGTCGATATAGCCAGGCGCCATCGCGTTGACGCGGATACCGTGCCCAGCGAGTTCCAACGCCATCACCTTCGTCGCCTGGATAAGGCCGGCCTTGGAGACCGTGTAGGGCGAGACGAACTTGATCGCACCGATGCCGAGCACAGAGGCAATGTTGATGATGCTGCCCTCTTGCTTGCGCGCAATCATGCGCCGCGCCACCTCGGTCGCGAGGAAATAGGCGCCCTTCAGGTTGGCACCAACCACGGCGTCCCAATCGGCTTCGGTCTGGTCGACGGCGAGCTTTTCGATGGCGATGCCGGCATTGTTGATCAGCACCGTGACAGGTCCGAGCGCGGTCTCGGCAGCATCGACCGCCTTGGCGATTGACGCGGTGTCGGTTACGTCGAGCGCGACGGCTGCCGCCCGGCCACCTTGCCCGCGGATCTCCTCTTCCAGCGCCTTGAGCTTGGTGGTCTGCCGTGCCGCCAACGCCACAGCCGCGCCACGGGCCGCCAGCACTCGCGCAAACTGCCGTCCAAGACCCTGGCTCGCGCCGGTAATCAGGATGGTTTCCTTGCTCACATCGAACAGATCAGACATGACGATTTCCTCAGGCGCCCCCCGCTGGTTGTCTTGATACAGATGATTTCGATCCGCGAAAAGCATGGATCAGACGATCGATCGAGGGCGCCCCTTTTGATTGAGCATGATCTTTCGGAAAAGCCAGCGTCAACTTTTTGCGGATCATATTCTGGACTGATTCGTTGATGAAGCGTCCGACACAACAGGAGTGAAACAGTGGATCTTGGAATCAAAGGCCGCCGCGCCATCGTCTGCGCATCCAGCAAGGGATTGGGACGTGCCTGCGCAATCGCGCTTGCCAATGAAGGCGTTCACGTCACGCTGACGGCCCGCGGCGCCGAGGCGCTGGCAAAGACCGCCGCCGAAATCCGCAAAGCCAATCCGGCCGTGACCGTCACCGAAGTGGTCGGCGATATCACCACACCCGCGGGTCGCGAGGCGGTGCTGAAGACCTGCCCCGATCCGGATATCCTGGTCAACAATGCCGGCGGACCGCCGCCCGGTGACTTCCGCAACTGGACTCGCGACGACTGGATCAAGGCGATCGACGCCAACATGCTCACACCGATCGAGCTGATCAAGTCAACGGTTGACGGCATGATGGCGCGCAAGTTCGGCCGTATCGTCAACATCACCTCGGCAGCAGTGAAGGCGCCAATCGAAATCCTCGGATTGTCCAACGGCGCGCGTGCCGGCCTGACCGGCTTCATTGCCGGCCTCTCCCGCAAGACCGTCGTCAACAACGTCACCATCAACGGGCTGTTGCCAGGACCTTTCGAAACCGATCGCCTGCACAGCAACGCCAAGGTCGAAGCCGACAGGCGCGGCATCACGCCGGAGCAGCACTTGGCCGAACGCGCAAAGCTCAATCCTGCCGGGCGTTTCGGCGATCCGGAGGAGTTCGGTTACGCCTGCGCCTTCCTGTGCGGGGCCAAAGCCGGCTTCATCACCGGCCAGAACATTTTACTCGACGGCGGCGCGTTTCCCGGCACGCTATAGCGACGTCCTCTAAGCAAAGATAACGCATCTTTGCTTGGATTCTTTTGTTTTGCATCATTTTTGTCCGAAACCGGTGCCCACTTTTCGGAAATGATGCTTGCTTAGCGTCGGCGGGCGGGCTCGTCCTCGTCCCGCTCGCTGAAGCTGGAGGAATCGGGTGTGGTCCGTTCGTCGGCCCAACTCATGCCGAACGCATCGAGCCCTTCGGCAAGAAGATCGCCCAGCATCGGTTCGCCCAGCAGGTAGCGCGAAGTGCTCCGGCCGCGGCGCTGTTCGGCCGCTTCGTTGCGCAGGTCGTCCCAGTCGTCAATCGTGCCGTCGCCGCGGCCAAGCCGCACCAGCGCCACCAGGTCGACCTGCTCGTCCTCTGTAAGCGCACTGATGAAGCCCGTGATCTCGCGCACCACCGGATCATCGCCGCTGTCCTCCAACACGTCTATCATATCATCGTCGGCCGCGTTCGAGCCGGAGTCTGAGTCGGAGGCCGCATCCTTGACGTCAAATTCCCGCGCTTTTTCGATCAGGAAGGCAACTTTTTCGGGCGAAATCGACAGTTCAGGCATGGGTCCTCCTTGCTCTCCCTCTCGGGCTGACTCTTGAGGTTGACTGTTGGGCCACCCCGACGGCGCAGCATAGCACGGGATGATCCATTGCGCTGCAGAGTAGAAAGCCGCATGCTCTGGTCGTGCGGCAAACTGGTCGGACACTAACGCCAACAATTACAGAGAGGAAAGCGCCGGATGCATTGGAAGGTAGGTAGGGTCAAGATCACCAAAATCGTAGAGCTCGAGACGGTCGGTTCGACCCGTTTCATCCTGCCGCTCGCGACCACCGAGGAGATCCGCAAACTGCCCTGGCTGATGCCGCACTTCGCCAACTACGAGGGCCGGCTCAAAATGTCGATCCACTCGCTGGTGGTCGAGACGCCGGACCGTCGCATCGTCGTCGACACCGGCCTCGGCAACGACAAGGAAGGTCGCAAGGTCCCGACCTGGAACAACCGAAAGTCGCAGTTCCTGGAGACCATGAGTGCCGCGGGCTTTCCGCCTGAGAGCATCGACGCCGTGCTCTGCACCCATCTGCATGTCGACCATGTCGGCTGGAACACCAAGCTCGTCGCCGGCAAATGGGTGCCAACCTTTCCCAACGCGCGCTACGTGTTCGGCCGCACCGAATATGAGCATTGGCGCGATCATAGTGATGAACCGGACAAGGCCGCTGTGTTCAACGACTCCGTGCAGCCGATCGTCGACGCCGGCAAGGCCGAGCTGGTCGCAAGCGACCACCGATTGTGTGAGGAGGTCAGCATGATCCCTACAGCGGGACACAGCCCCGGCCATATGGCCGTCCTCATACGCTCGGGCGGCGAAGAGGCTGTTTTGACCGGCGATCTCGCCCACCACCCCTGCCAGATGGCACACCTTGGCTGGTCGTCAAGCGCGGATTCCGACCAGACGCAATCGGCAGTCACACGGCGCGAATTATTCTCGCGTTTTGCCGACAAGCCGACGCTCGTGATCGGCGGACACTTCACTGCCGGCCATATCCGACGCGACGGCGATGCCTTCAAGTTCATCGCGTTGGAGTGAGCGATCACGTTCCGGTGGGCGACGGCACCGAGGCGCCTTTGCCCCCTGCGAACGTCGTATTGAACGGCTGCAATACAGCCACTGGTCGGTGGTTGAAATTCCCTCCGCCCTGTTCCATGAATACTGAGGGAAACAACCTGGGAGTTAACGATGAAGCTCGTCCGTTACGGCGAAAAGGGCGCGGAGAAGCCAGGCTTGATCGACAAGACCGGCCAGTTGCACGATCTCTCGACACAGTTGAAGGACATCACCGGCGAAACCCTGTCGCCGGCATCGCTCAAGAAGCTCGCTGCTCTCGACCCGACCTCGCTTCCCGTTGTCAGCGGCAAGCCCCGCCTTGGTCCGCCAGTGACCGACATCTCCAAATTCGTCGCCATCGGTCTGAACTACTCAGACCACGCCAGGGAGACCGGCAACCAGATCCCATCCGAGCCGATCTTCTTCCTCAAAGCCAACACCGCGCTATCCGGCCCCAACGATGCCGTCGAGAAACCACGCGGCTCGACCAAGCTGGACTGGGAAGTCGAGATCGCAGCGATCATCGGCAGCCGCGCGAAATACGTCTCGGAGGCCGATGCGCTTGACCACGTCGCCGGCTACTGCGTTTGCAATGACGTGTCCGAGCGCAACTTCCAGATCGAGCGGCTCGGCCAGTGGACCAAGGGCAAGTCGCACGACACCTTCGGCCCGCTCGGCCCCTGGATCGCCACCAGGGACGAGATCCCGGACGTGCAGAAGCTATCGATGTGGCTCGACGTCAACGGCCAGCGTCGCCAGACCGGCTCGACCGCGACCATGATCTTCTCGATAGCGAAATGCATTTCCTATGTTTCCCAGTTCATGACGCTGTTGCCGGGCGACATCATCACGACCGGCACGCCGCCCGGCGTCGGGACCGGCATGAAGCCGCCGCAATATCTCAACGTCGGCGACGTCGTGACGCTCGGCATCGAAGGCCTCGGCGAACAGCGGCAGGAG
>JGI24705J35276_12238440_pt1 | contig 22204 bp, 21 predicted proteins | sample TergutNt197P4_FD_35276 | JGI IMG/M metagenome (IMG submission 35276) | reverse complement strand
AGGTCTGCGACCTCTTCACAGCACAGGAATGCTGGAATTACTTCAAGGCAGCAGGATGCGTTGCAGAATAAGCGCCCGATGCTCTAAGATGGTGCCGTTGCAAGATCCAACAGTGAGCCAAGCGAAGTGGTTGGTCTCTTAGCAGGCACCCGTTCAGAAACAGCAGATAACAGGAAACAGACATTTCGAGGCAAAGGCAACATTAACGATGGAGCCGAAGCAGGCTATAGAGATCTGGGGCGCCGCTCCACGCGCGGTCTCGAAGCCATAAGAACCTCTGACGAAGGTGGCTCCGTCTCTGATCATCCACCGCTGCGATAAACTTGAATATCCAGGTCCCGTATCTTCTTACGCAGCGTGTTGCGGTTGAGCCCGAGCAGGTCCGCCGCTCGAATCTGGTTGCCGCGTGTCGCCGCCAGCGCCGCGCTAAGGAGCGGCACCTCGATCTCCTTGAGAATGCGGTGATAGAGGCCCGGCGGCGGCAGGCCGTTCGGAAAGCCCTGGAAGAGCGAGGACAGGTAGGCCTCGACCGCCCCGCCGAGATTGTCGACCCCGCGCGGTGCGCTGCCGCCGGAACTCACTGCCGGCGGCGCGAGCTCGCCATCGATGACGGGTGCGGTGATTACGTCCTGAGGATAGAGCGCAGCAAGGCGCCGCACGAGATTTTCCAGCTCACGCACATTACCCGGCCAGCGGTGCTGTTTCAGCCGCTCCAGCGCCATCGCATCAAGCTTCTTCGGCGGCAGGCCGTCCTTTTCCGCAAGCACAAAGAAATGACGAACCAGATCGGGCAGGTCTTCGATCCGCTCACGCAACGGCGGCAGCCGCAGCGGCACGACGTTGAGGCGGAAGAACAGGTCTTCGCGGAATAGCCCCTGCTGAATCAGGACTCGCAGATCCTTGTTGCTCGCCGCCACGATCCGCACGTCGGTCTTGATCGGCGTGCGGCCACCGACGGTGGTGTATTCACCCTGTTGCAGTACGCGCAACAGACGCGTCTGCGCCTCCATCGGCATGTCACCGATCTCGTCGAGAAACAGCGTACCGCCCTCGGCCTGCTCGAAGCGGCCGGAGGCGCGCGTGTTGGCACCGGTGAAGGCACCGCGTTCATGGCCAAACAGTTCGGATTCGATCAAGTCGCGTGGAATCGCCGCCATGTTGACCGCGACGAACGGGCCATGCCGGCGCTTGCCGTAATCGTGCAGCGCGCGCGCGACAAGTTCCTTGCCCGTGCCCGACTCGCCCGTGATCATCACGGTGAGATCGGTCTGCATCAGCCGCGCCAGCACGCGGTAGATATCCTGCATCGCCGGCGAGCGCCCGACGAGCGGGATCGCTTCCATCTCGGAATCGTCATGGCTGGGCGTGCGCTCCTTCGGCTCGGCGAGCGCCCGTCCGACTATCGCGATCAGTTCCTTCAGATCGAACGGCTTAGGCAAATATTCGTACGCGCCGCGCTCGGAGGCGCGAATTGCCGTCATGAAGGTGTTCTGCGCGCTCATGACGATGACCGGCAGGCTCGGTCGCATCTTCTTGATCCGCGGCAACAGGTCGAAGGCGTTTTCGTCCGGCATCACCACGTCGGTGATAACGAGATCGCCCTCGCCCTGATTGACCCAGCGCCACAAGGTGGCGGCATTGCCGGTCAGTCGCACCTCGTATCCAGCGCGCGATAGCGCCTGATTCAGGACCGTGCGAATGGCGGCGTCGTCGTCGGCGACGAGAATGCTACCAGCGGGCATAGTTGTTCCTCATTTCACCACCCTGAGAGTGCGACAGCGTCCCGGCAGCGGCATCACGAAGGCTGCTACTATACATAGGCATTAATATGCGGAACGTGGTCTTGCGCGGCTGCGACTCGCACTCGATGATCCCGCCGTGATCGCCGACGATTTTTGCGACCAGCGCGAGACCCAACCCGTTACCGCTCTGTTTGGTGGTCACGAATGGATCGAAAAGATTGGGCAACAGGTCTTCAGGCACACCGGGCCCATTGTCCCGAACGCAGAATTCGAGTGGCAGCGAGACCCGCGATTTCTGCCCCGGCACCGACAGCCGAACTCCGGGCCGGAACGCGGTAGTGAGTTGGATCTCCGCGTCGTCACCGAGATCGACCACCGCTTCCGCAGCGTTCTTGACGAGATTGAGGAATACCTGGATCAACTGGTCCTGATTGGCCAGCACCGGCGGCAATGAGGGATCGTAGTCCTCCACGAAGCGTATGTTGCGGGCAAAGCCCGACTGCGCCAAGCGTTTGACGTGGTCGAACACCGAATGAATGTTGACCGGGCCGCGCGCCACCGGACGGTCGTCACCAAACACCTCCATGCGGTCGACCAGCGTCACGATGCGGTCGGCTTCGTCGCAGATCAGCCGTGTCAGCATGCGGTCTTCCGAGGACGCCTGCTGCTCGAGCAGTTGCGCGGCACCGCGTATTCCGGACAACGGATTCTTGATCTCGTGCGCGAGCATCGTAGCGAGTGCAGTCACCGAGCGCGCGGCGCTGCGATGCGTCAACTGCCGGTCCATCTTGTCGGCGATGCTGCGCTCCTGCAGCATTACGACAATATGGCCGGGCCGCTCGGTGAGTGGCGCGACGTGCAAATCAACCTGGCGGTCGCCGCCCATGCGTGGCGTTCCCAGATCGACCTTGTATTCGTTCACCGGGGAATTACCCACGCGCACTTGGTCAATCAGCGCCAGCAGCGGGCTGCCGAACGGCACAAGGTCCTTCAGCAATTGCCGCTTCAGGAATTGTGTCGAGATCTCGAAGAACGATTCAGCGGCGATGTTGGCGTCAACGATCTTGCCGTCAGGCCCGACCAGGAGCACCGGATTGGGCAAGGCGTTGAGGATTGCCTCACTGTTGGAGGGCTGCGGTCGGTGTTGTTTGGCGACAGGACTCATGTAGTGGCGCTCCATGCGAAATCGTCGAAAGCGTCCTTGAGCGACCGTCGCACGAGCAAAGGGTCGTCCGACGTCAGGATCTTCTGCCGCCACGCCTTAAGCCGCTCGCCGGGAGCCCGGCTGCAGTGCGCCGCCACGTCGAGCGCCCAGCCAAGATGTTTGCGCGCGTGCCGAAGGCCGATGCGCAGCCCGTAATGACCGCACACCCCTTCGTAGAGATTGTGGACATAATGGAGCTGCTGCTGCAGCGATGGCGCTGCTTCGGCGCTGCCGCCCTGCAGGCGGCGCCCGATCTGGCCCGGCAACCAGGGCTGGCCCTGGGCGCCGCGCCCTATCATCACAGCATCGGCACCGGATTTTTCCAACGCAACAACCGCCGTTTCGAACGACGTGATGTCGCCGTTGACGACAAGCGGGACTGAGACCGCTTCCCTGACCGCACGCACGGCGCTCCAATCCGCTGTGCCCTTATAGAACTGGCAGCGGGTGCGGCCGTGCACGGTAATCAGTTGCACGCCGGCTTCCGCCGCTCGGCGCGCCAGGTCCGGCGCATTGCGCGAGCGATCATCCCAACCGAGCCGCATCTTCAAGGTGACCGGCACCTTCACCGCCGCAATGGTTGCTTCGATCAGGCGCAGGGCGTGGTCGAGGTCGCGCATCAAGGCTGACCCAGACTGGCCGCCGGTGACGTGTCGGGCTGGACAGCCCATGTTGATATCGATGATGTCGGCGCCAGCGGCCTCCGCGATGCGGGCACCCTCCGCCATCCAATGCGTCTCGCAGCCGGCAAGCTGAACTACGTGCGGACCAACCCCGGTCGCTTCGCAGCGCAGCCGCGACATGGGGCGCCCATTGGCCAGTTCGTCACTCGCCGTCATCTCGGAAACGACGAGTCCGGCACCGAGATCGGCGGCAAGGCGTCGGAAGGGGACGTCCGTGATACCAGACATCGGCGCGAGCAGCGCCGGGCTGGCGACACAAATGTCACCTATTTTCAATAGCTTAATACCAAATCCCACCAAATCGGACACGCACTTCTCGTTGCCAGGATAGGGCTTCCTCGCGCCCATCGAACCTATTTTGAGCACAAATCTTGTGCAGTCAAGCCATATGCCCACAGTTTAGACAGGTCTCGTGACCTTGCAGGTCAACTGCCAAACAAAGCATCTCCCATAGTGCGTCGGAATCCCTCTGCTTTCCCGGCCTGGTCATGTTAGAGGCAATGCGCCAATCACCGGCGGTCTTCCCGAAAATCACCAGCAACTGAGTAGTAAGTCTCATGGCAATAACGGAGCGGACTGGAGTCGTCCTCGTCGCGGCCGGACGCGGCCTTCGGGCCGGCACCGGCGGGCCGAAACAATATCGCTCAATTGGCGGGCAGCCTGTGATTTTCCGCGCCATGGAGCCGTTCAGCCGCCACCCTGATGTCATTGCCGTGCAACCGGTACTCAACCCGGATGACATCACGATGTTCAATCAGGCGGTCGCAGGCCTGCGCCACGAACCGCCAGCCAAAGGCGGGGCCACACGGCAGGCTTCGGTACATGCGGGACTTGAGGCGCTGGCCAAGCAAAAGCCCGACATCGTGCTCATCCATGACGCCGCACGACCATTCGTCTCAGCGGCGCTGATTTCCCGCGCGATCGAAGCCGCGAAGCGCACGGGAGCTGCGATTCCCGCAATTCCCGTTGCCGATACGATCAAGCTGATCGGCGACGCGGGCGATGTCGAGGGGACGCCAGAGCGTGCGCGGCTGCGAATCGCACAGACACCCCAGTCTTTCCACTTCGAAACGATTCTCGAAGCGCACCGTCGGGCGGCGCGCGAAGCGCGCGATGATTTCACAGACGATGCAGCACTGGCGGAATGGGCGGGATTGACGGTAGCGACTTTTGAAGGTGATGTTGTCAACATGAAACTTACCACCCCCGAAGACTTCGTGCGCGAGGAAGCCCGTCTCGCCGCCCTGCTTGGCGATATCAGGACCGGCACCGGTTACGACGTACATGCCTTCGGCGAGGGCGACCACATCATGCTCTGCGGCGTGCGCGTGCCGCACACGAAGGGCTTCCTCGCCCATTCCGACGGTGACGTCGGCTTACATGCATTGGTGGACGCGATCCTCGGCGCACTGGCGGACGGTGACATCGGCTCGCACTTCCCGCCGAGCGACCCAAAATGGAAGGGCGCCTCCTCCGACCGTTTCCTGAAATATGCGGTCGACGGCGTCACCGCGCGCGGTGGGCGCATCGCCAATCTGGAAGTAACGCTGATCTGTGAGCGCCCCAAGATCGGCCCCCTGCGCGACACCATGCGCGCGCGCATCGCCGAAATCTCGGGCATCGACATCTCGCGAGTTGCGGTCAAAGCTACGACCAGCGAGCGGCTCGGCTTCACTGGCCGCGAAGAAGGTATCGCCGCGACCGCGAGTGCCACCGTCCGGCTACCCTGGAGCGTCTGAATCATGGGCGACAGCGACGCACGCGCCCTCGCCCGCTCGCTGCTCGACCTTTGCCGGATGCGCAAATTGACGATTGCGACCGCCGAGTCCTGCACGGGCGGCTTGGTCGCAGGCGCGCTGACCGACATCCCTGGTTCGTCCGACGTGGTGGATCGCGGTTTCGTCACGTATTCCAACGAAGCCAAACATGCGATGCTGGGCGTGGAGACAGGTACGCTTCAGACCTTCGGCGCAGTCAGCAAGGAAACTGCGATCGCCATGGCAGTCGGGGCGTTGGAACGGGCCGATGTCGACCTTGCAGTGTCAATCACTGGCATCGCCGGTCCCGGCGGCGCAACGCCCGGCAAGCCGGTCGGTCTGGTTCATTTCGCGGTTGCTGCGCGCGATGGCCGGATCGTGAATCGCGAGTGTCGTTTCGGGGCAATCGGCCGCACCGCAGTAAGGCAGCGCTCGGTGCTCGAAGCGCTGCGCATGCTGATCGAATTGGCGCGCGGGCCGAAGGGCGCGTTGAAACCGCGCCGCGAAACCGCTAGCCGCCTTCGCCCGCGTGTCACCCGCTCGCCGCGACGACACCCGGCGAAACGACGAAGGCCGCCACGGGGTTAGATCCGAAATACTCTCGGAACGAAACCCTGCCAGGCCAAGAGTTCTAACCGCGCTCGGTGGGAAAGCCGCTTGCCTTCCAGCCCATCAAACCGCCCTTGAGGACGTACGCGTCGCTCAACTCGCAAGACGCCAGCCGGCGAGCCTGCATCCTCGTGCGCCCACCGCTTTGACACAGGAACACGGCCTTCTTGCCCGGCGGAACCGAGGGAAGTGATCCCTCAAGCCGCGATAGGGGCGCAAGATGGGCTCCGCGGATACGTTCGGCGCGAAACTCGCCCTCCTCGCGGACATCGATCAACAGGCAATCCCCGCTCTCATACCACTGGCGCACAGTGCCCGCATCCACTTCCTGGAGACGCGGCTGGCCGCCTGCACCTCCGATACCAAACAGCTTTTCAAACAGACCCATCAGGATGACCTCAACGTTTCGCGATTAATCGCCCTGCCTCCTTATATTCGAATATTCGAAGTTATGAATAGACAAAACGCGATTTTGGCGGGTTTGGAGGCCTCCGAAGCGAACAATTTCGCCATATTATTGAAACAGGCAGTCACACCAGAATTCTGCCCGCCAAATCTACGCGGCGACAGGCTTCGCCCATTGCCGGGGTCAGGACGATGCGATCCTCGACTTGCCGTAGATCGCATCCGCCCGCTTCTCAAACGCCGTGACAAAACGTGCGAACATTGCGTCGAACATCGAGCCCATCAGCATGGCCAGCATCCGGCTTTTGAACTCGTAGGCGAGGTAGAAGCCGACAATGCACGCCTGCTCGCCCTTCGGCTCGAAGGTCCAGCGGTTCTCCAGATGCCTGAAAGGCCCCTGCAGATACTCAACCAGGATATTCAGATTGGCCCGATCCAGCGTCACGCGGCTCCTGAAGGTTTCACTGATCAGCTTGAACGACACCGTCATGTCGGCGACCAGCACTTCGATGCCGTCGGGTTTCGCAATACGCTCGCGCACTTTCAGCGCGCTGCAGAACGGTAGGAATTCCGGATAGCGCTCGCCGTCTGCGACCAAGTTGAACATCTCGGGAGCGCTGTGGTTGACCCGGTGCTTGTTCGAAACTCGGTGCATGGGATTCAGCGACCCGCTGCCGCCCGCGCAGCCTTCAGCCTCGCAAAATCATCGCCGGCGTGATGCGAGGAACGGGTCAATGGGCTCGCCGATATCATCAGGAACCCCTTGGTATAGGCCACCTTCTCGTAAGCGGCGAATTCGTCCGGCGACACGTAGCGCATCACGGCGTGGTGCTTGCGGGTCGGCTGAAGGTACTGGCCAATGGTCAAGAAATCGACCTCCGCCGAGCGCAGGTCGTCCATCACCTGCAGCACCTCATGACGTTCTTCGCCAAGGCCGACCATGATGCCGGACTTGGTGAACATCGTCGGATCAAGTTCCTTGACCCGCTGAAGCAAGCGGATGGAATGGAAATAGCGCGCACCTGGCCGCACCGAGAGGTACCGCGACGGAACGGTTTCCAGATTGTGGTTGAACACGTCGGGCTTCGCCGCCACCACGACCTCCAGCGCCCCTTCCTTGCGCAGGAAATCCGGGGTGAGGATTTCGATGGTCGTATTGGGGCAACGCATTCGGATCGCGCTAATGGTCCGGGCAAAATGCTCGGCGCCGCCGTCAGCCAGATCGTCGCGGTCCACCGAGGTCACCACGACATGAGCAAGGCCGAGCTTGGCGGTCGCTTCGGCGACATGTTCCGGCTCGGAAACATCGAGGCCAGCCGGCAGACCGGTCTTCACGTTGCAGAACGCGCATGCGCGGGTGCAGGTGTCGCCCATGATCATGAAGGTTGCGTGCTTCTTGTCCCAACACTCGCCGATGTTCGGACAACCAGCTTCCTCACACACGGTGTGCAGGCCGTTTTGCTTGACGATGTTCTGCGTGTCGGCATAGCCGCGCGTATTTGGTGCGCGCACCCGAATCCATGTCGGCTTCGGCGGCGAAGCGGAGTCCGGCCGGTTCACTTTTTCCGGGTGACGCGGCCGCAAAGGGTTCGAGGAAACGGTATCGATGACGACGGTCACGGGATTTCCGGCCTTGGGATGTCTGGTCCTGGAACTTCCAGTCCCGGGATTTCCAGTCAGAGGATTTCCGATCTTTGCGAACCTTACCTAGTCCGTCTCGCGCACGCCCGCAACCCGGCTCGCGCAAGCTCAGGGAACATGGCAGATATCGGCAACATCCTGCTCAGTTCTCTGGCGATTCTCTCCTCGAATGACTCCAAAATCTCAACCCACCTCGCAACTCGGCAAGCCTCTCAATCGCGCTTTCTTCGCGCGTAGCGTGCATGAGGTTGCACCCGAACTGATCGGCGCAACCTTTTTGGTCAACGGAACAGGCGGCATCATCGTGGAAGTGGAGGCCTATCATCATACTGACCCTGCCGCCCATTCCTTCCGCGGACCGACGCAGCGCAACCGGGTGATGTTCGGGCCACCGGGCTTTGCCTATGTGTACCGCTCCTACGGCATCCACTGGTGTGTAAATTTCGTCTGTGAGGAGGAGGGCTCGGCGAGCGCGGTACTGATCCGTGCGCTCGAACCGACGCATGGTATCGCGGCGATGCGCCGCCGCCGCCAACTGCGGGATCTGCAGGCGCTATGCTCCGGCCCGGGGAAACTGACGGAGGCGCTTGCCATCACCGATCGACACAACACACTGCCGCTCGATCAACCGCCGATCGCAGTGCATGCACGCCTTGGCGAAGTCGAGGTCGCGTCCGGCGTACGAATCGGCATTACCAAGGCTATCGACCTGCCCTGGCGCTACGGCCTGAAAGGTTCGAAATTCCTGAGCAAGCCGCTTCCCAAGTAATCGTCGCACTCTCAGAACGCCTTTTTCAAGCGCTCCATCGCCTCAAGAAGCTTGGCTTTACGTTCAAGTGCGGCCTGGCGCTTCTCGCGTTCGTCCTCCACCACCTCTTCCGGCGCGTTGGCGACGAATTTCTCGTTGGCGAGCTTGGCCTCGACGCGCTTGATGTCGGCATCGGCCTTCGCGATTTCCTTGTCCAGCCGCGCGCGTTCGGCGGCGAGATCGATCACGCCTTTCAGCGGTAACGCTGCGACCTCACCGCGGACCAGCAACTGTACCGCACCATCGGGCGCACGATCCGCAAATGAAATGTCCGACAGCCGCGCCATGCGCTTGATGACGTCGGTCCAGCGCGGCACGCGCTCCCTGGTTTCGGCCGAGGCCTCGACCAGCACCAGCGAGGTCAGCGTTGCCGGCGGAATATTCATCTCGGCCCGCACCGAGCGAATCGCGGTCACAAGGTCGATCACCCAACCGATCTCGGCTTCCGCCGCAGCATCAGCAAAGGGTTTGTGCGGCCATTGCGTCAGCGTCAACAACCCCTCGCGCTTTCCTGTCACCTCCCAAAGCTCTTCTGTGATGAATGGCATGAAGGGATGCAAGAGCTTCAGGATCTCGTCACGGGCCCAGGCAACCGTGGCGCGGGTTTCGGCTTTCGCGGGCCCATCGTTGCCCAGGAGCACCGGTTTGGAGAGTTCCAGGTACCAGTCGCAATAGACATTCCACACGAATCGGTAGATGGCGCCCGCGGCGTCATTGAAGCGATAGGCCTCCAACGCCTGCGTAACCTCGCTTGCAGCGCGTGCGGTCTCATGCGCAATCCAGCGGTTGAGCGTCTGTTCCGCATTCGCCGGATCGAAGCCGGGTGTCATGGCGCAGGCGTTCATTTCCGCGAAACGACAGGCGTTCCAGAGCTTGGTCGCGAAGTTGCGGTAGCCTTCGACGCGGCTTGCCGCAAGCTTGATATCGCGGCCTTGCGCCGCCATCGCCGCCACCGTGAAGCGCAGCGCATCGGCGCCATACTTGTCGATCAGGTCCAGGGGGTCGATGACGTTGCCTTTCGCCTTCGACATCTTGGCGCCCTTCTCGTCGCGAACGAGCGCGTGGATGTAAACCGTCGAAAACGGCACCTCCTTCATGAAGTGGAGGCCCATCATCATCATCCTCGCCACCCAGAAGAAGATGATGTCAAAACCCGTCACCAACACATTGGTCGGATAGTAGCGCTTCACTTCCGGCGCATCGTCCGGCCAGCCCAGGGTAGAGAACGGCCACAGCGCAGAGGAGAACCAGGTGTCGAGCACATCCTCGTCACGGGTGATGAAGCCCTCGCGCTTGTTGCGGTCGAGTGCCATTTCACGCCCCTGCTCCGGCGTGATCACCTCCTGCTCGGCGTAGTAACCGAGCGCGTGGCTGACAGCTTCCTCTTCGGTCTCGGCCACGAAAACCTTACCGTCCGGCCCATACCAAGCCGGAATCTGGTGACCCCACCAGAGCTGGCGGGAAATGCACCAGGGCTGGATGTTTTCCATCCAGTCGAAATAGGTTTTTTCCCAGTTCTTCGGCACGAACGTGGTCTGCCCTGAGCGCACCGCCGCGATCGCCGGCTGTGCCAGCGTCTTGGCGTCGACGTACCACTGGTCCGTCAGGTAAGGCTCAATGACGACGCCGGAACGGTCGCCATGCGGCACCGCGTGGGAATGCGGCTCGATCCGCTCAAGAAAACCGAAATCTTCGAGCCGCGCGACAATCTGTTCGCGCGCCGTGAAACGGTCGATGCCGTGGAATTCATCGGCAAACTGCGCTGAGCCTTCCGGCAGGTTGCGCAAATAGTCCTCGTTGCCGGCGAGATCGAGCCTGCCCTCCTGATCGAGCACGCTGATCTGCGCCAGTCCATGACGCTTGCCGACCTCGAAGTCGTTGAAGTCATGCGCTGGCGTAAGCTTCACCGCGCCCGACCCCTTCTCAGGATCAGAATATTCGTCGGCGACGATTCGGATCTTTCGTCCGACCAGCGGCAGAATAACGTTTTTCCCGATCAGGTGCTGATAACGCTCGTCATCTGGATGCACGGCGACGCCAGTATCACCCAACATTGTCTCGGGACGGGTCGTGGCCACGACGATGAAGGTCGTGGGATCGTCGGGGCTGAAGGTCTTGCCCTCGATCGGATAGCGCAGATACCAGAGGCTGCTCTTGACCTCGACCTGCTGCACCTCAAGGTCCGAGATCGCCGTCAAGAGCTTTGGATCCCAGTTTACCAGCCGCTTGTCTTTGTAGATCAGGCCCTGACGATACAGTTCGACGAAGACTTTGACGACGGCCCGCGACAGCCCCTCGTCCATCGTGAACCGCTCGCGCGACCAGTCGCAGGAGGCGCCAAGCCGTTTCAGCTGATTGATGATGGTGTCGCCGCTCTCGGCCTTCCACTGCCAGACCCGCTCCAGGAACTGCTCGCGACCCATCTCGCGCCGACCCGGCTGCTGCCGTTGCATCAATTGCCGCTCGACCACCATCTGGGTAGCGATGCCCGCATGGTCCGTACCTGGTTGCCACAGCACGTCGCGGCCGCGCATCCGCTCGAACCGGCAGAGAATATCCTGCAGGGTGTTGTTAAGCGCGTGCCCCATGTGCAGGGAACCCGTCACGTTCGGTGGCGGAATCACGATGGTGAACGGTTGCGCGTCGCGCCGGTCCGGACGCCCTGCTTTGAACGCAAGGCTGTCCTCCCAGACCACGGACATGCGGGTTTCGATATCGGCTGGTTGGTAATTTTTCTCGATCATGACGGTCCTACAAACCCGCCATAGCGGTGCAAGTCAACCAGCCAAGTAGCAGTCGAAATCAACCCGGCAAGGCCGGCAGGTCGGCGAATTCTCCGCGAGGTGGCTGAACAGGGTTGCCGGGCGCGGGCAGGCTACCGCCCGCGCGAAACCCGTTCAATTTCTGCTTTCACGATGCGTTCGACCAGCCCCGGCAAATTGTCATCCAGCCACGACTTCAGCATCGGTCGGATCATTTCCCTGACCATGCCATCGAGCGTCCGGGCATTGTTACCGAAGACCGTATCCGCCAGCTCATTGAAGGCAGATTCGACCGCCGACATAGTCGAACTCGACAGAATAGGTGGCTGCGCGGTGTCGAGTGAGGATGGCTCGAATACCGGCGGAAGATTCACAGGGACCGGCGGGACGTTAACAGGGCGCACTGGTCCGGCGGCTGCCGGGAGCTTGAGATCGTCCAACGCCTCGACCTTCCGGAAGGAAGGCTGCGACGCAGATGGCGGCGCCAACGCCGGAGTGACAGGCTCTGGCTCAGGCTCGGTAGTGTGCATCTGATTCGGCAACGTCGCTTCGGCGAGCCCGGCCAGCAAGTCGTCGAAGTCCTGGCTGTTTGAAGCCGTCGGCAGGGGCGCGACAGGGCGTGGTGGTAGGGGTTCCGGTGCCACCGTCCGTGCCGCCTTGGGCGGCGTAGTTTTCCATGGCGTAATGTTATTCGTTGCAGCTGGCTTGAGTGCGGGCGCCACCGTTGCCGCTCTCGGTGGTTCGGCCACCGCAGGCGCCGGATTGGAAGTCGCCGGTTTGGCCTCATCATCAGCAATGATGCGCCGGATCGAGGCCAGGATTTCCTCCATCGAGGGTTCTTGGACCTTTGCAGGCTGCGTCATTTCCAACTCCACATATCAACGCCCTCGGATGCATTGTGTTAACATCAAGGACAATGGGCTGGTTCTGAACAAACCGCTCGGCATTTCGTCATGCGCGCGGGAGTTGTCCCCAGTTCAAGTGTTACGGCAACCGTTCGCCTTGCTGGCAGAGGGAAAACTAATGGCTCGCCCTATGACGATTACAAGCGACATACCATGCTCGGCTTCTCTCTCTTGAAGCCGACAGCCGGCATGGCGACCAATCAACGTCCGTCGGGATTGCGCACGCCGAACCAGCTATCGCGAACCTGATGGTAGTGCACGCTCGGGTCGTAGGTGGTGGTCCGCAGCCCAAGCACCTGAGGCGATAACCGCCCCACCGCCATGAGCACGTTATAGGAGGCCACCACGCGGTCATGCTGCGCTTGAACGAGCGCAACGCGCGCATTGACCAGCGCCTGCTGCGCGTTCAGCACGTCGAGTGTGGTGCGCTGACCTGCCCTTGCCTCTTCCCGCACGCCGTTCAATGCAATTTCGGAAGCCGTCACCTGAGCTTGCGCCGATGCCACCTGCGCCTTGGCAGCTGACAGTGCTCCCCAGTTCTGCACGACATTGGCGCGGGCCTGATCGCGTGTCATTTCCAGGTTCAGACGCTGCTGCGCCAGATTCTCCTTCGATTGACGGATCAAGGCATATTCTGCGCCACCCTGGTAGAGCGGTATCGACGCCTGCGCGATAGCCGCAGCCGTAAACTGTTTGGGGACCGTCAACGTCTGCTCGTACTGCTGCTGTACAGTGGCATTCAACGAGACCGTTGGCAGCAGCGCACCCTCGTTGATCTTGACCTGGAGGTAACCAACATCAATGCCATACATCGCCGCCGTAACGCTGGGATTTTCGGTTAGCCCGAGTTCGATGGCGGCATTCAGCGTCGATGGCAAAAAGCGATCCACCGGCGAGCCGGGCGCGAGATTCTGGGGCTCGTTACCGATGATGCGACGGAAATTGGCCCGCGTTGCCGTCAGTGTCGCTTCGGACTGGAGCTCCTGAGTCTTGCCGGCGGCCAAACTCGCCTCGGATTGCGCCACGTCAGTGCGTGTCACTTCACCGACATCGAATCTGTCGCGCGTCTGCTTCAGCGTTTGTTCGAGCACGCGCACGTTGCTTCGCTGCACCTCGACGATGGCCGAATCGCGCAGATAATCCATGTAGATCGAGGCGGCGGAGAACAGCACCGTCTGTTCGAGCACGCGTAGCCCCTCACGCGCACCGGAAACGCCACTTTCGGCAGCACGTGTCTGGTTGGCAGTCCGATTACCGTTATACAGGTTCTGCGTCACAGTCAGCCCAGCGGCACGCGGAACGCCGGTACCGCGGGCCGGCAGCCCACTGAAGTTGGCTTCGGTATATTGATAGCCAGCGCTCGCGGTCAGGTTGACCGTGGGCCGGTATCCAGACAAGGCCTGTGGCACGTTTTCGTCCGTCGCACGGACCTGTGCACGCTGTGCGTTAAGCTGTGGATTGTTCTGGTACGAGCGCACCAGCGCTGCCTCGATGGTATCCGCCAAGACAGGTGCCGAGCCAGCAAGTGCCATCAGGAGAACCGAAATCGCAGCTCCGGTGCAGAGCTTCACCCCATGCATCACAATCCCGCCATCCTTGATCACCGGTTCAAGCGCTTGAACCGACTTATTGCACTAAGCGACTCAGTACCCCTAGGCACAGTAATCCGGGGGCATGCGTGGCGGAACTACCTATGTGGCAATCAAAGCCGAAAACTGTTCACGTGCAGCTTCCTTGCCACACTTCGTAAGCCAGAGATAAGGTTACACCCTATGGTTGCTAAAAGACAAACGCTGGAACACGTTCCAGGCCCGGCAGAACGGGCGCCGCAGCATCAAAGAGCGTGCGGTGACCGAATTCACCGTTAGAACGGGTCAGGATTGCAGCGTGTTGCGGCGAGGACGTCGCGAAAATTCCAACGAGCCGCCCATTTCCCTTGATCTGCTCAAGGAGCCGCTCCGGGATAACCTCGGTTGCCCCATTCAGGATGATCACATCATAGGGGCCACCAGCCGGATCCCCGTCGGGACAGGCGGCCGTCTTGCAGGCTACGCGAGGGAACCCTAACCCGGCCAATAGCTCCGTTGCCTTGGCTGCCAATGCCGAAACGGGCTCCGTAGCCACAACCTTCCCGGTCAGCCTCGCCACCAAGGCCGGGATGTAGCCCGTCGCGCAGCCAACAACGAGAACGTTGTCGGTTTCGGCGATCTCAGCAGCCTGCAGCAGTTTGGCGGTAACGGCCGGCTTGATCAGGAATCGCTTGGGCGCGCCGCCCTCACTGACATCGAGATCGAGGTCCAGATAGGCCAGCGCCTGCCTGCTGCCGGGCACGAACGCCTCGCGCGGAACCGTCAGCATGGCGTCGAGAATCCTGCGGTCAGTGACGTCGTTGGTGCGCACCTGGCCATCGACCATTTTCTGGCGCGCGGTCGAAAAAACGGACATTTGCGAACCCTGAAGAGCGGACTGCGCCGCGAGAGAACCTTCGGCGCTCTTTTGGTACAAGCTCCGGAAAAACGCAACATAACGATTGGGGGCGGAAAAGCCGCTGAGCCAATTGGAGGTATGCGGATCGTCCCCGACGGCGGGTTGCAGGCCACAAGGCTGCCAGACCGAGGCATTTCGTCCTTTGCAAGCGCGGAAGGCTTTGTTATACGCAGCCCGGCGCGAACGCGGTTCGCCCTATTCCTCGGTAGCTCAGCGGTAGAGCATTCGACTGTTAATCGAATGGTCGCTGGTTCGAATCCAGCCCGGGGAGCCATTGGCATGTTTTCAGCCTTCCATCGCTGTCCACCAATGTGCTAAAAGCCTTGATAATCAACGCTTTCTTGTCCACTTGTACCCGAAACTATCCACCCCAATCCACGGAATACGTTGGTAGGAGTGTTGGTACCACAGGAAGTGGTGTTGGTACGTCCTGGTGGAGAAACCCATGCCGCTCACCGATCTGACTTGTCGCAGTGCCAAGCCTGCGGAGAAGCCATATAAGAAGAGCGATGGTGGCGGGCTTTTCTTGCTCGTGGAAAAGTCCGGCTCCCGGCTCTGGCGGCTTGCCTACCGATTCGACGGGAAGCAGAAGCTCTTGGCCCTCGGCGCCTATCCGGAAGTTAGCCTCGCTGACGCGCGTCAAGCGCGCGATGCGAACAAGACTCTGTTGGCGAAGGGCATCGATCCCTCGGTACAACGGAAGCTGGACCGCGAGGCGGGGCGCACCACACGAGGTAATACATTCCGCCTCGTTGCCGACGAGCTAATGACGAAGGCTGAGGCCGAGGGTGAGGCCCCGAGAACGCTCAAGAAGAAGCGCTGGCTGATGGGCCTGCTGACCGGGGAGATTGGCGATCGTCCAGTATCCGAGGTGACGGCGCCGGAGCTGCTCGCCGCGCTTCGCAAGGCCGAAAGGCGTGGTCGCTATGAGACCGCAAAGCGCCTTCGCAGTCTCGCTGGGCAGGTCTTCAGATACGCCATTTCGACCAGCCGGGCCGAACGCAATCCTGCCAGCGACGTGGCTGGCGCCCTAATCACCCAGCCAGAGACACACCGGGCCGCTATCACAGACCCCAAAGGTGTGGGCGCGCTTATGCGCGCTATCGAAGCGATGGACGACGGGCAGCCCACGACACGCGCGGCCCTTCGGCTTATCGCTCTCACTTTCGTGCGGCCAGGCGAGCTTCGCCATGCGAAATGGTCCGAGTTCGATCTTGACGGCGCGGTTTGGAATATCCCGAAGGAGAGAATGAAGATGCGGAGGCAGCATGCGGTGCCGCTGTCTTGTCAGGCTCTCGCAGTCCTTCGCGAGATTTACGAGATCACCGGATCGTCGGCCTATGTCTTCCCGCAAATCCGATCGTGGCACCGGCCAATGAGCGACGGAACGCTGAACGCCGCCCTTCGAAGGCTGGGTTACGACAAGACGGAAATGACCCCGCATGGCTTCCGCAGCATCGCATCAACGTTATTGAATGAGACCCGCAAGTGGCACCCCGACGTGATCGAGCTACAGTTGGCTCATGTCGATAAAAACAAGGTCCGTGCCGCATACAATCGCGCCGAACTTTGGGACGAGCGCGTCAAGATGATGACTTGGTGGGGTGATCACCTCGACATGCTGCGGGACGGTGCCAAGGTTCTGAAGTTCCCTGCTTGAAGTAGTTGGAGGCCAGCCAGCGCGGGAACGCTGGCTGGCTTCACCACAGACGCACGTAGGAGGTGCGGCGTGATGAAAAATAAGACTGCGGTCAAAAGACTGCCGCCCCACCGGGCGCGCTTCTACTTCGCGCCATCATATATCGAGAGCGCAGCCGAATGGAAGGCAACTTTTTTGGCACTTGTCGATACCGTCTTGAAAGATACGAAGCTGTCTTGGTCATGCGACGATGAAGCGTTTGGCGATTGGACTCTTGCAGTTCGGTTTGATCGCACCCGGTTTGTGATGTGCGCCAGAACCGGAACGTTCACGATCGAAGAATTTCCGATGCGTTCCACTATGGAATTCGGTGATGCAGATGACAGTTGGTTAGGACCGATCGATATGCCGAGCAGATTTCTCAGCAAGATTGCGACAACGATTCAACCACCTCACTTGTATGAAGAAGTTCAGAGAGTGGCGCGCGCCATTGGCGAATTGAACGAGATCATGCTGGATCGTCTCAAGGTGGCATTCCGTGATGGCATAGCCACCATGGAAGCGCGAAAAGGATCTGCGCAATCCAAATTTGATGGGCTCGAACAAGACGAACTTCGCGGCCTGAAACTCGACCCGTACGAGATCGATAACAGTCAGGGATGGGGCGAGTCCACCGAATTACCGGATGCAACAAGTCGGAGCGGAGAGCGGCTCTATTCTCTTTGTGTTGTCTCGACACAATGTGGCATTTCCCCCACTCCCGTTGCCAGGAAACCTTCCACCGGCGACAAGCGCATCATATGGCAACCAGATGTGTACGATCCGATCGTAGGGCCGCACGCCAAAACGGTGATGAAACTCCCTAGAGGACTTCGTTCAAAGGTCGAAGCAAAACGCCGGATCGTACATGAGCTTGGTGAGAAGGGGCTGAAAGTTCCCCCTGATACGACTCTCGATGTTATGCTGAATAAATTCTGGCCTTCAAAATAGCCATTCTCTCCAAGAGCTTGTCGTACACCCAGCGTTTTGAAATGTTGGGTAATGCTGGGTGCTGGGTAGCGGACACGCTCAACCATCCGGCATTCTCCACCAATCGTTCTGCGGTTCACCGCGCCCATGGATGGAGTTCACACGATGTCAGTTGGCCAGCTTGCCGACTATCCGCCCCCGATGAGCCTCGGCGAGTTTATTAAGCACCTCTCCCTCCCCCCAATCGTACCCATCAAGCGAGCGTGCGAGGTGCAGGCCTGCGGGCATTCTCACCTCTACGAGTTGCGCAAGTCAGGGCGACTGCGTGTCGTTAGGCGCTCGGCTGGCGCCGGTGTGCCGGTGCAGGATCTTTATCGGCTTTACGTCGAGGCCCACGCGCCAGAGGCCACATCCTGATCCAATTGCGTCCGCGGCCTCCACACGACCGCGGGCGCCAAGCGCACCACCGGATGTACGTGGTGCGCAAAGGCGGCGCGCCGTCTGTTCTCCGGCGCGTCGCCTCCTCTTCCCCAGCCACAACCTGGAGCGCGCGACATGAGCATTGAAGCGATTGGTCTCGGCCTGGTGATCGCCGGCCTACTCGAATGCGCGCTGGCGCTCGTGCGCCGCGCTAGCCAACGCCGCGATGCCGATGCCGCCTGCTATTTCGACGACCATGTGCATCGGCTCATTTCCGACGATAGTTATACCGACGACGACCTCGCAGAACCGCTGCCGCCGCTGATCGTGCAGCGCGATCCGATCCCGGCCACCAGCGTCGCCGCCGACGCCCAGCGTCTGTCCAGAGCGCTGCTGCCGCCGTCGCCTTTCCTGAACTTGCCAATGCCAGATGCGTACCTCGACGCCCCCGCGCTGCTGCAGAAGATCACGCCGGCATCCGCGCTGAAATCGCTATTCGAGTTGGGTGGCCACGGTTCTGAGCTCGTTGCCGCATAGACCACGCCCGATCGACAACGCCATTTCCCGAGGTGAATCCATGACCAAGGTTTACCGCTCGAGCGACCGTCCGTCTCTGCTTTCCTTGGTCGCGGCCATTGGCACGCGACCGCAGTTGACCCGCCGCGATGGATGCGGCGATTGGTGTTTGTTCGGCCGTATCGGCCACGTCTTCGCCGCCATTCTCGAAAGGCAAGGCCAGACCATGTTGCAGCGAGCACATTGGCTTCGTCTCGTCGCTAACGGCGTTCCCAGTGGCAAAAAGGTTGGCAACGTCATCAGCGCGAAGCGTGCTCAAGAGCTTTGGGACGAGGTGGCGAGGGAACTTGGCTTTCGCGATGCCTACAATCTGACCCAGTCTCTGGATGCCGACGAAAAGGGTACTTGTACTGTAAGTACCCTGGGTGGCGACCAGGAACTGACGATCATTTCCGAGCCCGGTCTATATCGCGCCGAAGCGCACCTTTTCGTCATGGAAGCAATTCAGGGTGCCATCAAGTCGCTAGACGATGCACTTCGTTCACTTCTCCGCGTCCTCCCTACCGAAAAACGTAAACGGATAGAGGCCGCGCTCCGCTCTGATCCCTCGCGCAGCGATCGGGCGATTGCGCGCGATCTCGGTTGCAGCCCGACCACGGTCGGGAAAGTTCGCACTGCGCTCGGCCTGACTGACGCTGTGCGAACCGTTCATCGTGGCGGCCAAACGTACCAGTTCAGCGGAGACACCACGTGACGAAAACTCCCAAGGAGCGAGCGAAGAAAGCCCACAAGTCCGCGGTGATCGTCGCCCTGCCCCTGTCGATGAACCGCCGATTTCTACCAAGCGTCGCGGACAGCATGTCGTGGCGGTCGAGTGAGGACGAAGCCGAGGCTGTTCTGGCTGAACGCCTTGAAGTCGAATGTCGCAGATTGGCCGCCGCCGGCGTCGCCATGCCCGAGATCATTAAGCACACCACCGACTTCGCGACAGCCGCGTGGAGACTGGCGCGGGCGCACAGCCATAAGCGATGGAGGTCCACATGACGTCTGATCCGACCACGAGCGTTGCGCAATCGATCGCCAGCAGTGTTCGTCGCGATGCACAGCCGGATCACGCCGACCGCCTTCAAGTCCGCCTCGATGCACGGGACCAGAGTACAATCGCCGCGTTCCCGGCGCGCCTTACTAGGCGCGGCAGGCGGCGCAAGGCCAATGCCGCCAAGATCACAGCCCTGCCAGCGATCTACAACCGCCAGCACGTCGCCAACATCGCGGCGACGATGTGCCGGAAGAAGACCGAGGCCAACGCCGAGAAATATCTTGGAGACCAAATCGAACAGGAATGCCGCCGACTGACCGCACTTGGTCTCCCCGAAGAAGTCATCGACGCCCACTGCTGGGCGTTTGCGCGCGAGGTGATCGAATTGGTCAAGCCAGCGATCTCAGCGCCGGTTCGCCGCGATGACGATCGTCTTCCCGTCAAGTTTGTGGCTTCGCCGCCTAAGGTGGTCCCGCTGCCTGGCCGGTATTGTGGCGGTGCCACCGCCGTCAAGAACCATGTGGATTATTTGTTCACCAGGGACAACGAAAACGCCCAGGTACACATCGGACGAAACTTGCGCGCTATCCGGATGGAGATGGAGGAACTCGGCATTGCCGAGGCATCGATCCAGTCCGAACTCGCGGGGTTCAACATCGCGGTTTGGCAGATGATCTGGCAACGTGTGATGGATGAGCCCCGGCGCAAGCGCCGGCCAAGCCAACGCCGGGATGGTGGCAAATGATGGAAGTTGCCACGATCGACATGTCGTCACCATCACTCCATCCGATAGTCCACTTCGGCAAGCATCGCGGCAAAGCGTGGAAGGACGTACCGGCCGACTATCTCCGCTGGATCGTTGACGAATCCAACATGGACATCGACACGAAGCTCACAGCGAAGCGTCATCTGGTGGGAAAATCGGACGGACGGCCCGCCAACGTCGTCGATCGCGCCGACCCAGGCGACGTCACAATCAAGAAGAGCAAAAATATCTCCGCGTCCGACCTCCGCCGTAGGATATGTACCCTACAGCATGGGGAGTTGACGACAGTTCACCGGAATCTTTACGGTATCGAACTGCCATCCAATGTTGACGGCCGGAGCGCTGTGAAGATCACGCTACGTCTTATCGCCGAGATGGGGGGCGATGTTGAGCGTAGAATGGACGCCTTCTTGGATCTGGAAGCGCCGTGGATGCCAGAGGCGGAGTGCAGGACTGAGAAGGACGATGCCCTCGCATCAAAAAAACTCTACGGTGCCGACGAACTCGCAAAAGTTTACGGTATCACATACGCCATGCGGACGAATATGGGGCTCACTGTGATCGGCTCAATCGACGTAACCGCGGACCAACGCGAGGCGATCCGGAAAAAATGGAAAAACAAGAAGAAGGCAGAGAAGCGCAAGCGCAAACGACTTTGCCCAAGATCGCGGGAAACGGAGCCAGAAAAGCGAGCATACGCCATCGGTAAGCTGTTGCCCGAAAGACGCGTGGTTGATGTGGGAAATCTTTGCCAAGAAATCGAACTTAGAAAGGTAAAGGCATTCACAGGCCGAGGCGGCAAAATGCTCGGCGGCCAATCGCTCAAGCAAGCCGTTCTTCGTGCAATCGATTGGGGCGTCGATGCCGGAATACTGGGGGCGCAAACTCTACCAGGCCCAACTTTGGCGCAGACAAAGCGCCAAGTCTGGCGTTGCAGGTAAGACGCTCAAACCAGACGCCGAGCAACTGTTTCGCATCAGCCGCCGACTTGGTGTCGGCGGCTTTTCTTTTGTGGCCGTGTAGGACGATCACCTGCCGGGCGCATGCCGCAATCAATCGACCACCCATCAAGGGTGCCACTAGACCCACGGGACATTGCCCGCACGTCGCCAGTTTTAGGCTGGGGGGTCACGTCTTGATACGTACCACGGACGTGACAAACGATGGCCCCCCAGCCTAAAAAAGCTCGAAATCTAGGCTGGGGGGTCACGTCTTGATACGTACCAAAAACATGGCCCCCCAGCAATTCTTAGAGATAGGTGGGGGGCTGTCGATTGGATGCGTGTGAGGGGTGGTGCTCTGTCAGCCCCGGAGAAGGTACGTTGGGGCCTCGAGCCGCTGTCGCGGCCCGGCCCAGATCAGGTCCGACAGTAGGCCACGCGCCGAGCGTGGCCGTACTCCCAATCCGGGCAAGCATTTCAAACCGACCCCCCGCGGCAACATCCCTCTTCCTTACTAACACCGTTCTCTTGGAGAGATTCTTTGGCGGGGGGTCGCCGCACAGATGTCCGTGTCCGCGGCGGACTTGCGATCGGCTACAATCAAATGCGCGGGAGATTGACCGCAGCGAACAAAACCGCGTTAACTTTTGTGCGGAATGTAACGCTCCTGTACGGACAGTGTTCGCGGGCGGCTGACCGCAGAGAGAGGCACGCCCCTCATGTCAGGTTACCGCCGTACCCCAGCCCGTGATCTCTCGCTTGAGCAGCATCTCCTACCGGTTGACAGGAAGGCAGGCGCGGCCGGCAGGCCGACGCCACGCCCTGCCCGGCCTTGCGCTGCGTGTGTCCTTGCGCGCCTCGCTGGTGTGTGGCTTGGTCAGGGCTCCGGGGGGCAGGCTGTGCTCCCAGCC
>JGI24705J35276_12238441_pt1 | contig 22261 bp, 15 predicted proteins | sample TergutNt197P4_FD_35276 | JGI IMG/M metagenome (IMG submission 35276) | reverse complement strand
GGCAGCGGCGGGAAGCCTCCCTTTTTTGTGGGACGCCACCAGGAGATTATTCGGTAATCGGCAGGCGGCGATTACAGCGACCATATTCGCGCTGTCGTTTGCCAACCTTTATTTGCAGGTAACCGCAAATGGCGAAGTATTCATGCTGCTTCCAATGACTGCGGGATTCTGGGCCTTTGTCGTCGGAATACAGAAGCGCGGACATTTACGGTTCTTTCTTGCCGGATTCCTTACTTCTCTGGCGGTATTTACCCGACAATCCGCCATTTTGGCATTTATGGCTTATGCCGCCTGGTTTGCGACGATCTGGTTTCAGCGCCGCAAGGAAGGAACAAATCGGATAACTTATCCAGTTTGCAGCCTGTTGCTGGGCGGCATTTGCGGCGCGATCCCTTTTGTAATTTATTTCGCCATGCATGGCGCGTTATATGATCTGTGGTACGGCATGTTTGGATTTAATACCGCATGGGTATCGGAACAGTCGTTCTGGCTGAAACTTGTCCCGCCGATGTTCATAGAACCCGGACCGCTTGCGGGAGGATTGATTTTCTGGATCATGGCTGCGACAGGATGTTGGGAGCTATGGAAACTAAAGGATAATCATTCCATGCTTGTTCTGATCTTCCTGGCGGCATCCGAAGCCGCCGCGCAGTTCATGGGCAAGGGATCCGCGCATTATTGCATCCAACTCCTACCTGGCGCATCCATCGCGGCGGCGTTTGGATTTCTACGCATGCTCGGTTGGTGGAAAAACGGCGGCGTACAATTGAAAACCATGCTTGGCGCCGCGGCAGCGATTAACGCGGTTGCGATTCTGTTCATATACTTAATGCCAACCACGGAAGCGCGTTTCAGAGCGCAGTACACGTTTCGGGATTACGCGGATGACGCCATTGACGCGCCTGCCATTGCGGAAGCAGTCGCCGGGATCACGGATCCGGGAAGCTGCGTTTACGAATGGGGACGCTCAAGCCAGATTTATTTCCTCGCAAAAAGGCAGCCATGCAGCCGGTGGTTTTATGACCGTCCTTATAAATCAAACAAATCGATGATTTCTGAAGTAATGACGGATCTGGGAAAAAGAAAACCCGGCTTGATTATAATTACAGGCGACGCAGACGAAAATCCTCCGCCTCCGGAACTGGCGGATATGATGGAAAAAGAATACTGCTACATAGGCAGTGTCATGTATGCAAGACTATATCGACCGCTTATGCCCTGGTAATCCGAAATGTTATTACCGCCGAAAGGCTGCTATGTTCCGTTGTCTAACTTCGGAATCCGGAAAAAATCATCCTCGCTGATGATTTTGACGCCGAGATTCCGGGCTTTTTCCAGCTTGCTTCCAGGATCCGTCCCGGCGATTACGAAATCCGTTTTCTTCGATACACTGGATGAGGTTTTCCCTCCCATGCTACGTATCATGGATTCCATTTCCATGCGGCTGAAACCTTTCATTGTTCCTGTGACCACAAAAGTTTTTCCCGCGAATTTTGGATGGATTTCTGAAACGCGCGCGCGCGTTTCTTCAGTCATACAAACGCCGCGCGTCTTAAAGGTCTGAATTGTGTCCACACCTGCGCGGCTTTTAAAAAAGTCATAAACGCTTTTTGCGACAACGTCGCCGACTCCCGTTATTTCCGCTATTCGCTCCTGTGGCGCGTCCGTCAGCGCTTGAATATCTCCGAATTCCTCCGAAAGAAGGCGCGCCGTTCCTTCGCCTACATGGCGTATGCCAAGCGCGGTAAGGACACGCGCAAGCCCGCGTTTTTTCGAGGCTTCAATGCCGTCGATGATTTTACAGGCGGATTTTTCGCCCATGCGGTCAAGGTCTTTCAATTGTTCGACGGTGAGCGCGAAAATATCGCCCAACGAATTCACCGCTTTTTTATCGACGAGCTGATCGATAAGCGCCGGCCCCATTCCTTCAATATCCATCGCCGACCTTGACGCGAAAAAAGCCAGGCGTTCCTTAAGCTGCGCAGGGCACGAAGGATTCAGGCAGCGAATGTAAACGCCGCCTTCATCACGCCCTACATTCTCGCCGCATATGGGACATTCGGCGGGGAACTCATACGGTTTTTCATTTCCCGCGCGCTTTTCAAGTTCCGCGCGAACGACATGCGGAATAATCTTGCCTGCCTTTTCAACGATTACATGATCGCCGACGCGTATGTCCTTGCGGGCGATTTCATCGGCGTTGTGCAAACTGGCGCGCGACACGCGCGTACCGGCAATCTCTACGGTTCCAAGTTCGGCTACAGGCGTAAGCACGCCGGTTTTGCCTACCTGTACGTGGATATCCAGCAGTACAGCCTCCGCCTGCCAAAGCTCAACTTTATAGGCGATAACCCATCGCGGAAACTTTGCTGTCGCTCCCAACCGCCGGCGCTGATCAAAATCATCTATTTTGATAACCATGCCGTCGGTTTCGTAATCAAGCGTTTCGCGCGATTCAAACATTTCACGACAGTAATCCAGGACTTCATCGATGGAATCAAGCGGCGGGCTGTACGGCACAACGGGTATTCCGAGGTTTCGCGCTTTTTTAAAAAAAAGGGTGTGCGACAAGACGTCGCTTCCGTCAGTACGGCCTTCGCTGTGAGCGAAAAAACGAAGATTGCGCCGGCCGCATTCGCGCGGGTCGAGAAGTTTCAGGCTTCCCGCAGCGGCATTGCGGCAGTTTGCGAAAACCTTTTCTTTGCGTTCCGCCTGTATATGGTTCAGCCGCGAAAGCTCCGTCTGCGTCATGTAGATTTCGCCGCGCACTTCCATAATGTCCGGCGGCGGCGAGTCTGAAACGCGAAGTCTGAGCGGGATGTCGCGAACCGTGCGAAGATTGTGAGTAATATCGTCTCCGCTCATACCGTCTCCGCGCGTTACTCCGAGAGTAAAAACTCCGTTTTCATAAACGAGCGATGCGGAAACGCCATCGATTTTATGCTCTACAATGTAACGCGGTGCGCCGCCTTCGAGCAACCGCCTGATACGGATGTCGAATTCCCGCACTTCTGTTTCGTTATATGTATTTTCAATCGAAAGCATCGGAACTTTGTGCGGAACCTGGCGAAAACCCGCTATCGGGCCTCCGCCGACTCGCTGCGTAGGACTTTCGGGCGTAATAAGTTCGGGATTTTCTTTTTCGAGATTTTTCAGTTCGTTGAGAAGCCGGTCGAATTCCAGATCCGTCAGTTCGGGATTGGCTTCAATGTAGTATTTGTAGTTGTGATACTCAATCTCCCGGCGCAGTTTTTCGATTCGTTCTTTCACTGATCCTGTCATTATTCTTAAATTTTAACTTTCAGAACGTAAAATCACAAGAATTTTAGCCTATATGTCGATATGCCGTCTTGACATGCCAGAAACCGGACAATTATCATAGATAAGATATACTGAGAGGTTACGGACAAATGATGAGATTTACAGGTACGCTTTCATGACAAATGTTAACAACGAAATTGAAGTTATGATCACGAGCGCGCTGGATAATATTGACCTCGTCCAGACGCTCTCGGATTGCGTTACCGCTTTTATGAAATTTGATGAAAACTCAGCTCATTGGATCGGCATGTCGATTCGTGAGGCCGTTACCAACGCCATACAACACGGCAATAAACTTGACTTGGGAAAAAAGGTTGAGGTTTGTTTCAAAATGGCGTCGGATAGCCTTGCTGTTTCCGTTCGGGACCAGGGCTGCGGTTTTCAGTCGGATGAAATACCGAATCCGCTCGAAGGAGACAACCTCCTTAAACCAAGCGGACGCGGTATTTTCTATATGCGGTTGTTTATGGACGAAGTGGAATTCCGTCCCCTGTCCCAAGGTGGAACGGAGGTTTACATGGTAAAGAAGTTGAAAACGACGGATTCGAACTAGAGGAGAATAAAATGGAAATTGCAAAACGTACGGTTGAAGATATTCAGATTCTTGATTGCAAAGGTAAAATTACCCTTGGCGAGGGAACCATGGCGGTTCGTAACACGGTACGCGACATAATTGCCGATAATGGAAAAAAAATCATTCTCAATCTTGGGGATGTAAACTATATAGATAGTTCCGGAATTGGCGAACTGGTCAGCACATATACGACGGTTACGAACGCAGGCGGGCAGTTGAAGCTGCTGAATCTTACAAAGAAGATTCATGAATTGCTTCAGATAACCAAACTTTTGACTGTCTTTCAGGTATTCGAAGACGAAAAAGCCGCCATTGCCAGCTTCAAATAAGTTTTCGGTTAATTGCGTTTCTATTTAGTGATCCCAGAATAAATTTCTGTTCGGGGGTGACGCCCGAACAGAAATTTATTCTGGGATCACTAAACGTTAGTTTTACCCTCGCGTCGTAGCGAATTAAGAGAGGTATGGATATGCCCCCCATTTCTGAAGCAAGCCGTGAACTGATGTGGAATATTCCCATTATTTGGCCAATGTACGGACTGCTCGTTATCGCCCTTTGTGTATGCGCGTATGGAGTTTACAAGCGCGTCCAGTTCTGGCGTGCAGGCAAAAGCGACGCCGAAAGGCTGTCTGATTGGGGCATGCGCCTCAATGTCCTCCTTCGCGAGGTTTTCCTGCAAAAACAGGTGCGAAACTCAATCTATCCCGCCGTTTTTCACTGCCTGTTTTTTTATTCGTTTGTCGTTCTTACAATCACAACGGCCATTCTCACGATTCAGTGCGATATCATCGATCTGTTGGGACTGGGATTTAATATATTCACGGGTTATGTTTACGCGCTCTTTTCCGTCGCTTCGGAATTAGCCGGCATCTGCGTCATTATCGGTATTTGCATGGCGGCATGGCGACGTTATGTAACGAAGCCCGTGACGCTTCCCAATGGCATTGAAGACGGGCTTGTGCTGTTTCTCATAGCCGCTATCGTGATTACCGGTTTTCTGATCGAAGGTCTGCGGATTGCGGCGATTGGCGACGCCTGGCCGCTTCTTTCCTTTGCGGGATACGCGGTTTCAAAACTGTTTACAGGCATAAGCGCCGAATCGGCAAAATGTACGCACGCCTTTTTCTGGTGGTTTCACACGGTTCTGGCGATGGGCTGGATTGCCCTCATTCCATACACAAAGTTTTTCCATATGCTTTCGCTGCCTACCAACGCTTTCTTTTCAAAGCTCAAGCCGCGCGGTGAACTTCAGCGTCAGGACATCGAGTCGATTATGGAAAGCGCCGAAGATGACGAACTGCATATCGGCATTCAGAAACCGGATGAGTTTACCTGGAAGCAGCGCCTTGATCTTGACGCCTGTATTTCTTGCGGCCGTTGTGAAGAGGTTTGCCCGGCATATATGGCCGACCCCGACAAGGAATACTTTTCTCCGCGTCAACTGATTTCACGGCTTAAAAAAGCGCTGGATGAATGCGTAGCCGCAGGGAAAAATCCGGAGGAAACCGCCGATATTGTAGAACACGCGTTTGACGAGGAATACGTATTGCATTGCCGTACATGCAGCGCCTGTATGGAGGTCTGTCCCGCTTTAATAGATCACGTGGATACGCTGATGGAAATCCGCCGCAATGAAGTCCTGATTCAGGGACGTATGCATGAGGAAGCGGCGCAGGCGATGAAAACCTTTGAAACCGGCGGCAATCCTCTCGGCCCGCAGTCGGATAGAACCGACTGGATTGAGCAGGCGAAGATTCGCGTCGTTGCTCCCGGCGAAAAAGTCGACGTGCTTTACTGGATCGGCTGTTGCGTGACATTTGATCCGCAGAAACATAAACTGGCAGAAGACCTCTGCAGTTTGATGGAAAAATGCGGCATTGATTTCGGCGTACTCGGAGATGACGAAAAATGCTGCGGCGACCCGGCGCGCGTACTTGGGCAGGAAATGCTGTTCCAGATGGCAGCGAAGGAACAGGTCGAGCTAATTAAGCAACGCGAATTTAAGACTCTCCTTACCGGGTGTCCCCATTGCTACAACGTGCTCAGGCATGAATACAAACAGTTCGGCGGCGATTTCAACGTCATGCACCACTCTGAATTTCTGCGTAAGATGATTGCGGAAGGGAAGATCAGACCCGGGGCGGTCAAAACGAAAAAAGCCGTTTATCACGACCCTTGCTATCTTGGGCGGTATCAGAAGATTTACGAGGAGCCGCGTGATGTGCTGCGGTCAATTCCGGGCATGAACCTTTCTGAAATGGCCAACCGCCGCGAAAAGAGCCTCTGCTGCGGCGCGGGCGGCGGCCATTATTTTATGGATATCAAACGCGGCGAGCGCATAAATAACATCAGGGTAAAACAGGCTCACGACGCCGGCGCGGATACGATTATTACCGGATGCGCGTTCTGTATGCACATGTTGCAGGATTCGGTGAAACTACTGAACTACGACGAAAACATGCGCGTAATTGACATCGCTTCGTTAACGGCAGAGGCAACGGAGAAATAAAAAATTATCCGGATAATCGTTGTCAGGCTATATATGCCGTTATTACATCATGTCTTTACTTACCTATCGGAAGCCAGACGGAACCCCAGATCTTTACTTTTATATGGGTTTCGCGAGTCGTTCAGCACATTGGTACGAAAAGATATTCGCATGCGCCATTCGGAGTTGGAATAACTGCCGCCGCGACTTAACAGGTACAAACCATCGACTGGACCTTTTGGATTCGTTTGCGTCGTGTTGCTGTATTCGCTATAAAAGTCTGACACCCATTCAGATACATTTCCGCTCATGTCATATAAGCCCAATCCATTCGCTTTCTTTGTTCCAACATGATGGGTTGTCCCTAATGGAAAGGTTTCGGTTGCTGAGTTGAACTGGTACCACGCTACTTCTCCGATATCGTTACTCCCGCTGTATTTGTACCCATTGTTGCCGCCTCCGCGCGCGGCATACTCCCATTCAGCTTCCGTCGGCAAACGATATTCATTGACCGTTCCGGTTCTTCCGGTCTTCTGATTAAGTATCCTGATAAATTCCAGTACATCATTTTTCGTAACATTCTCCACCGGAAGGTTGTCGCCTTTAAAAAAAGACGGGTTGTTATCAGTACCCATTACATCCTTCCACAGCTTTTGTGTAACCTCGTATCTGCCGATGTAAAAACCGCTCAATATTACGGTATGCGCCGGATTTTCTTTATTATCGCATACCACGCTGCTTTGCTGTTCAGCCGTACATCCTATTGTGTATGTCCCTGCCGGCACTGATACCATATTAATGCCATCGCCGCTGAAGGGGTTGTCATCGGAAAGCGTTTCCGTGCAAACCTGATCGCTTTTATCAGATTCGAACTCCCAATTATCGACCGCTGAAATCTGATAACAGTATGGCGTCGAAGGTGTCAGGCCATCGTTATCGGTATGCCACAATAAAGATGTGCTGTGTATTTCGGAATCGTACCTGTATATCCTGTAATAGCTTACGTCGGCATTTTCCGACGGCGGTTCCCATGATAGTTCAATTTCCGCTGAAGAAACCGCTGTTGCCGTCAGATTTCGTGGAACCGTCGGATTTTCGTAGTAGCCTGACAGATCAAACGTTGTTGCGCAGGCTTGAGCGCTTTTAGCGGATTCATTTCCGGCCGCATCAAATGCGGAAACATTATAGCAGTAAAACGTGGAAGGAGCTAAATAATCGTCATCCATGTGGTACGCAAATGGAGTAGATATTATGTCTAAACCGTCCCGGTATATACGGTAACCTTCAACGCCGACATTATCCGTCGATTCATCCCAAGAAAGTTCAATTTCCATCGAAGAAACCGTCGTTGCTGTCAGATTATGCGGAACAGTCGGCGGTTCCGTATCCGTATTTTCAAAAGGCTCCGTTGTTGCGCATGCTTGCGCGCTTTTACCGGACTCGTTGCCGGCAGCGTCAAAGGCTGAAACCTGGTAACAGTAGTTTGTTGCAGGGAGCAGACCAGAATCATCATAAGTCGTCGATAGGCTTGTCTTGGCGCTTGAACCGCCCCGGTAGACATGGTAACCGACCACGCCGACATTATCATTAGACTTATCCCATGTTAAACGAATACTGGTCGCGGCGCTCATTAATATTCTCAGATTCTGTGGGATGGTCGGCGCTTCCACATCCAAGGGATCCTGACCAGGTGGTTCGGGATCCGGTTGTTCCGGCAATGGCGGATCGCCCCATTCAATGGCGGTTACTTTAACATCGTTTAAACTGGAATTAATTGCTTCGATTTGCCCGGACGACAATCCTAATAATCTAGCGCTGTCTGTAAGCGCGTATCTGACATTTGAAAATTCAGAGCAAGGTGTTAAACGATATAAAGAAATATACCATAACTGTGCCAGTTCTGTTTTAGTAAATGTTCCGCCGGCCCACATTAAATAAGCGGCATGACTGATAACGCCGCTATTAATATGCACATAGCAATAATCGTTCTCAATACCGGGAATAAGGCAAAACGGATCTTTGTAATAAAGGCCGCGGACTTCTTTTGGTTGTTTTGGGATGGAATCATTGGGATTTTCCAGGCTTCTGGGCTTTTCCAGTCCTTGTCCGTGTATCCAACGATGTGCCGATAATCCGGGATCGTTGTCATCAATATAAATATTATCCATTTCAATTAACTCGCCGAATATATCCGCGAAAGATTCGTGCAGTGCACCGGACTGCCCCTGGTAAACAAAGCCGGCGGTATAATCGATAACTCCATGCGTAAATTCATGCGCTACAACATCAAGCGCGCCGATATATGGTTCGCCGTCACCAAACATCATCCTGGAGCCATTCCAGAACGATCCTTTGTACGCTTCATTTTTTTCATTATTTTTAAAGTGAATTACAGCGTCGTTACGCGCGCCATTGCCATCTATGGAATCCCTAAAAAGTTTTTGTTTGTAATAATCGTATACCGCTGCAATATTAGCCATAGCCGAAACAGCGACGTTGTCCAACCAATCGTTATTGTCGTTGGTTATCGGCACTTCACCTTTATAATCTCCACTGTTCTCATCGAAATCAGGTCTGTAAATTGCTATTTTTCGAGCAGGATCAAGCAATTCATACTTTCCGCCCGTTTGATTTACGGTAAACTCCCGTTGTTTGCCTGATATATCAAAACCGGCGGCGGCGACGGCAGCCATGCGGCTATTTAAAATAACGTTAATTATAGTTTCACTTTGATCGACAAAATAATCATTGCTGGTTTCAAATGTACCAGCGGTTACGCGCCAGGCTAAAACCGGCGGGTGCCCGTTGAGCGTATAAACCGTTAATTCGCTTGGCGGAGTAATTGTCGCGCTCGCGCCGCTGCCGCCGTCTTTTTTGATTTCGTCAAGAACTTTCGCTTCCGCGGCGTCGGACTGTATGGACGGCGTCGTATCAACATTAATATTAGGGTAATAATCGTTGGTAATCGACAATACTTTGCCATAATTATCAGTATTTATGATAATTTCCCTTGCGTAGACCGGAATATTTTCGTAAACCTGTTGTAATTTATACGTTATTCCAAACGGATTATAAAGCGCTTTGGCTGTGAATTCGGATGATGGATCCTTGATTCCCAACAATGTTTTTACATTGTTCAACGCACCGATGGCTTTCTCATTTGTGTCTACTTTATATTTGAAAATACCGCCCAGATCATTTCCGCCAATTAACGCAATTGTGATTCCATCCGACTTTAAAAAAACTTCCACATCGCCTGAATCAATCAATGCCTGTAACTCATCCGGTTGTATGTCGTAATCCACGGGAGTATCCGGTGGGTCTGGATCCGGGGCAGGGTCTGGATCCGGGTCAGGATCTGGATTGGGATCTGGATTTGGATTCGGATCTGGATTTGGATTCGGGTCTGGATTTGGATTTGGATCAGATTTGGATGGGGTCTTGCTATCAGGCGGCGATTGTTGGTCATTATTTTTGCCACAGGCGATAAAAAGCATCAAAAAGAGCGCTGCTGTTATAAATCCCGTTATTTTAAAATATCTCATGGCTTTCCAGATTAAAAAAGTATGACAAAATATCACCTACAAAAAACACTATTCGCCTCATAATTATAAGCACATTGCTTGCCAATTTTATTATTCTGATAAAATTGTTGCAACATGTGTAAAATCAATATGTTATGTAATTATTCATGAACGCTTTCAATTGCCGGAACAAGGAAAAACCTGCCTAATGAGGTAAATATAACCCTATATGAACTGCCAAGGTCATATTTTGAGGGGCGTGCGTTTAACAGTGGAACTCTGGCGCGCGCAGTTATTTTTCAACAAACTTGACTGAAAGACTACGGATGATGTTTACTATAAATGAAACGCTGATTAACGCGAGAAATACAGGAATGTTTGGATTTGGTAAAAAACGCATTGTAATCGCATCGCCGATGGACGGCGTCGTCGTGCCGGTATCGAAGGTAAATGACGCGGTTTTCAGCGATAATATCCTGGGACGCGGCATAGCTATCAGGCCTGAATCAGGTCGCGCAGTGACGCCATGCAAAGCAACCGTGAGTCAGATGTTTAAAACCGGACACGCCGTAAGTCTGCTGACTGATAGCGGCGTGGAACTGCTTATCCACATTGGCATAGATACAGTAAATCTGAAAGGTCGTTACTACAGCATACGTAAAGACACGGGCGAGAACGTAAATATCGGCGATGTCCTAATGGAGTTTAATGCTGACGGCATAATTGAGGAGGGTTTTGACACTATAACTCCAATTGTGGTTTGCAACCCTGACGATTTTTCAGATATTTCTTTCGCTTCCGAAGGACTTATAAGCGAAGGAGAACCGCTCATAACACTCCTGAGATAATAGTAAAGCAATTATTTTTTAGAACCGCCAATTGGCGGCTCCAAAAAATAATTGCTTTACTATTGCGTATTTTAATATTGCTATATTCCATGGTGTATTAAATGAAAACGTTAAAGTATATAGTTAAGTATGAGCATGGGCTTCATGTCCGTCCGGCAGGTCTTCTTGTAAAAGCGCTCAGCGAATTTTCATGCGAAACGCGGGTAGGAACCTCTCAGAAAATGGTTGACGGCAAGCGCGTCTTTGCCGTTATGAGTATGGGGCTAAAACAGGGCGATGAAATGACGCTTACTTTTAACGGCAGTGATGAAGAAGCCGCATACGCCCGGTTGGAACAGTTCCTTAGTGAAAACCTGTAAGAAATACTTGCCTGTAACTTGAATATGAAGTGGACAGAACTGGGAGCGCGGGCGTCCCCGCCGGCGTACAATTAACGATGCGGGCAAAGCCCGCTTCCCATAACTAATTCACGGCAAGCCGCCGTGAGGCGGCTACTGCCCAGGTTTCGGCGGGTACTTAACCTGCAGATTGATTTTCATAGACGGGAGGGAATCCTTTTCTTCCTCTGTCAGCAAATTAGCATCCATAAATATTTTCAACAATAATTCATAACGTTTGAGGATGTCCGCTCTAAAATCGCTGATTTCTGATTCAAGTGATTTTTGTTCGTTTAAAATGAAGTCCCGATATTCGGATGCTCTAAGCGGTAGTGTTCCACCAGAACGATTAAGTAACCTTTCAAGATATTGAAAAATATCAATATTGGTCGGTCTGCCTGACATAACATGGCTGGACGTGCCGCTTTGCCTTGCAGGTCCGGATACATTTCTCCTGTAATAAACCGATGTCGGTCCGTCTGCCAACAAGGTATTACCGGAATTAGCGCCGGTTAAATAATAATATGTTAATGGAGGATAGCCTTGCTCCGAAATCATTACGCCATCGAAAATAGTTAAGCCAGCGTCACCTCCCAAGTATAGAGAATACAAATATAAATCTTCTTCCGACCTCGCGAAAAGCTCGGCATTTACCTCAAGATTTCGCAGCAGCATCACCGCCATGCCGGGTACACGGTGTTTCAGCAGGAGATTGTTCGCCGCAAACCAGTTGTATCCTTTCTCCTTAGCGGCTAAATCCAATAGAAACGCGGCTTCGGCAGGTGCGAGTTCGAAAAACTGGCTCCATTTTGACATTAGTATCAATGTGTGAACCGGCCACTTGGGATATATCGTGGATAGCAGTTCTGCCGGCGCATGGAAGGAAAGTTTGATTAATGCTTCAAGAGCGGCGTTCATTGGCAGCCCATCTTCAATCCAGTCTTCTCCATTCAGACGCTTTTCGACGATCTGTTGCAGTAAAGGAATGAGTTCGCTCATCTGACCTTCACCCGCAAGCCACGCGCCCCATGCCTGTTCCTTTGAATCTGAACTCGTCAGCAATATATTAACGGTCGCGTAATCGAATATTGATTGAAGATTGACACGCGATGAAACGCTTGGACGGAAAGAGAAAGTAAAAGGGAGTTTTGGGTCAACGATTTTATAATTTTCCGGGATGCGAAAAAAAGAATCGTCAGGCTCGGATCGATTGAGATTGACAATCGTATAGACTGTTTCAGAGATATAAGGTAAATCAATGGTTCTGAATACCGAAGACATTCCTACTTGCAATTCGTAAGAATACCAGGTTTCTAATTCCGATATTGTGGGCCGGCCACTTGACAACGTCAGCGTCGACCTTCCAAAAGATCCTTTTGCCTCGACGCCTGCAATCATCTTTGTTCCGAGAGGATTTTCAGTCTGCTCCGGCGCCGATAACGGCATGATCTTTTGGATAGGTCTGGGTAAAGCAACACGGTACGCCGTGCTATTGTACGCGTCCAAGTAATAGCAGTATCCGGCAACGGGATCGAATATCTCATGGATTAAAGGGACGTCAACTACCTCCGGCAAGCTAAGCCGCGATATGTTTAGAGGGTTTTCGGTACGCGTTCTGCCTGCTGAATCACGGTGAGCGTCAATAAGAAGAAAATGACTATGAAAAACGCCGCACGTTTCATTTCGATTGCACAACTCCCCAGAAGCAGGATGTATATAAAAAACATGCTGTATTTATATTTCAGTCACCTGAAATATAAATCTATAATATTACAAGTATGTAGGCTTTAGCTATAAAAAACGTCCTAAAACAACTTCCTGTTTGATATATTTTTGAGTTGCGTACTCAATTTCAGAGGATTTGCCATAAATACGAGATATGATGAAAACACTGCAAAAACTCGGTAAGTCTCTTATGCTGCCCGTGGCCTGCCTTCCTGTTGCAGCCGTAATGCTGGGAGTTGGATACTGGATTGACCCGGCGGGATGGGGCGGCGCAAGCCCTGTTGCGGCGTTTTTAGTAATGGCCGGAAAAGCAATAATAGATAATATTCCGCTTCTTTTTGTAATAGGTTTATCGATTGGAATGGCAGAAGGCAAAGACGGAGCGGCGGCTCTGGCCGGGTTGGTATCGTGGCTTCTTGTTCAAAGCCTTTTAGACCCGCAAACAGTTGCCATGCTAAGTGGGAAACCGCTTGATGTCGTAAGCCCGGCTTTCGCAAAAATCAACAACGTATTTATTGGAATTATATGCGGACTGATTGGCGCAATTTGTTACAACCGCTTTAAAAACACAAAACTTCCGGACGCTCTTGCTTTTTTCAGCGGAAAGCGGAGCGTGGTTATAGTGACAGGCGGCGTATCCATTTTAGCCGCCCTGGCGTTGTTTTTTATCTGGCCGGCTATTTACGGCGCTCTGGTGGCGTTTGGCATGAGCGTATTAGAACTTGGCCCGTTAGGCGCTGGAATTTACGGTTTCTTTAACCGACTGCTGATACCTTTCGGCTTACATCATGCGCTTAACTCGGTTTTCTGGTTTGACGTCGCAGGCATTAACGACCTCGGAAATTTCTGGAATAATACAGGCATTTATGGCGTAACCGGCCAATACATGACGGGTTTTTTCCCCATCATGATGTTCGGCCTTCCGGGCGCGGCGCTCGCGATGTATCAAACCGCCAAATCCAGGCAAAAAAAGACGGTGGCCGGACTGTTATTATCCGCCGCTTTCGCCGCTTTTCTTACAGGCGTAACTGAACCGCTTGAATTTTCCTTTATGTTTTTAGCTCCAGTTCTATATGTCGTTCACGCCGCTCTTACGGCCGTTTCCATGTTTGTTATGGCAGCGCTGCCTGTTCGCGCGGGCTTTAATTTCAGCGGCGGCATGATAGACCTTATATTGAGCTGGCGCACGCCGCTTGCGCAAAATCCCTGGGCGATAATCCCGGCGGGCATGATTTTTTTCACCATTTACTACTTTCTATTCCGCGTGATAATTACAAAATTTGATTTAAAGACGCCCGGACGCGAATATGAAAACCAGTCTGATATTGAAAACAAAAGCCTTTCCGCTACCGGAGATTTTGCAGACATTGCCAAAGCGATTATTGCGGGGCTTGGAGGCGAGGGAAACATATCATCTCTGGATAACTGCATTACGCGGCTGCGCGTGGATGTTAAAGATCACGTTGCTGTTAATGAAAAGGCAATAAAAGCCTCCGGGGCGCGAGGCGTTTTGCGGACAGGCAAGACAGCTGTGCAAATCGTAATTGGCCCGCAGGTGCAGCACGTGGCCGATGAAATTAAAAAAATGATTATATGATTATAAGGAACGGCCTTGTTTTCGGCGCGGATTGCGAGTTTACAAAAGCGGATTTGGCTTTTGAAAACGGAATCATCACGAATATTGCGCCTGCCGGCAGTTTGACCGGCGACGGTTTTGACGCCGCAGATGCTTATGTACTGCCGGGATTTGTGGATATACATACACATGGGTGCGCGAACAGCGACTTTTGCGACGCAGATCCCGCCGGTCTTGAAAAAATGCTCGCTTATTACGGCAGTCAGGGCGTTACAAGCGTCATACCCGCCGTAATGTCATACAGCGAAGATGTTTTGACCGGAATTATTCACGTTGCCGTTCCGTACTTCGGAAAGAAAGGTTACGGGGCGGTTTTGCGCGGCGTGAATATGGAAGGGCCGTTTATTAACCCGGACAGACGTGGGGCGCACAACCCGGACAACATTATCGCGCCGGACATTGCGATGTTTGACCGCCTGTTCGAGGCTTCAGAAGGGAATATCCGTCTGCTGGATTTAGCGCCGGAGTTGCCCGGCTGCCTGGAATTGATATGTCACGCCGCTAAACATTGCACGATAAGTATTGCGCACACATCTGCGGACTATAAAACCGCCGCCGCCGCTTTTGACGCGGGCGCAAGCCACCTGACGCATATGTTCAACGCCATGCCGCCGTTTACCCATCGGGCGCCCGGCGTTATCGGCGCGGCTTTCGACCATGCCGCTTATGTGGAAATCATCAGCGACGGTGTACACCTTCATCCTTCCGTAATAAGGGCCGTGTTCAGCATGTTCGGCGCGTCCAGAATATGCCTGGTAAGCGATAGCGTCCGGGCAGCCGGTATGCCTGATGGAAGTTACGAACTAAACGGCCAAACAATTGTTGTGAAAAATGGGCGATCAAATCTGGCGAACGGCGGCGCCATTGCCGGAAGCGTGGTAAGTTTACCCGATTGCGTTCGAAATGCCGTGAAATTTGGCATACCGCTAAAAGACGCAGTGAGAGCCGCGTCGCTAAACCCGACGCGCGCGGTATCCATTGATTCCATCACGGGAAGCCTCGAACCCGGCAAAAAAGCGGACATCATGATTTGGGATGCCGATTTAGTCGCCATTGCCGTGTTTGCAGGCGGCGCTCCGTTATAATTATTACTAAGAGGTTTCTCATGGATTACATGACAGCGAAAGAAACCGCTAAAAAGTGGGGCATTACGCAACGCCGCGTAGCTATACTATGTTCCGAAAGCCGTATTGATGGAGCGGAACTCCTGGGAAAGATGTGGCTTATTCCTAAGTCGGCACAGAAGCCGGAAGATGGTCGAGTGACCCGCTTTGAGCCGCCAGCGGATATGCCCGTTAAGCCATTCCTGAAATGGGCGGGCGGTAAATCACAGATATTAGGTGATATTCGCCGTAAGTACCCTTCGGAACTTGGATCGACCATAGATAAATATGCAGAACCGTTTGTTGGTGGCGGTGCTGTTTTATTTGACGTCCTTTCCCGCTATAATATTAATGATGTCTACATCAGCGATATTAACCGGGAGTTGATTCAAACCTATATAGCAATCCGCGACAATGCCGCTCAGCTTATTGTTTTTTTGAAAGACCTTGAATCTCAGTATTTAAATGCAAATGATAATGTTCGTAAAGAAATATACTACACATCAAGAGAACGTTTCAATATTTTAAAAACAGCAAATAGCGAATCGGTCGAAATTGCCGCTCTATTTATTTTTTTAAACAGAACTTGCTTCAATGGTCTTTATCGCGTGAACTCGCATGGTGCATTTAACGTACCACATGGAAGTTACAAGAACCCTACTATATGCGATAGACACAATCTGCTTGCGGTGTCTGAAAAATTACATGGCGTAATAATCATGTGTGCTGATTATAAAGAATCACATGACTTTATTGACAGTAATACTTTCGCTTATTTTGATCCTCCCTATCGACCGTTGACGGCAACAGCGAGTTTTACATCGTATGCCGAGAATGGCTTTGGTGATAAGGAGCAGGCGGAACTCGCCGCATTTATTAACGAGATTAGTAAATGTGGCGCAAGCATAGTTGCCAGCAACAGCGATCCCAAGAATACAGATGAAGCCGATGACTTCTTCGACCGCTTATATGCACAACATGAAATTAACAGAATTTATGCGAGCCGCGCAATAAACTCTGTCGGCTCATCACGAGGAAAAGTAAGCGAATTGCTGATTGCAAATGGGTGATGGTTCTATTTTTAAATTCGTCGACAATCATTTTTTTGTAACGGCCTGAACCGTGCCAAATTTTCCGGAGGCTCTATAATATGAGAGAGGACATTTAGCGGCTCACATAACAAAGCCCCCGGCTCTGCCGGGGATATTTACTGAACAAACAGCAATTTGCGCAGAATTATTTTCAATTTTCTTTACATTTATACAAAAACTGGATTAATCTCTTTTATGTTCCGGATGCGCCAGGTGCAAAACCGGATGTTTTTCAATCAATTGATCAGGAGGTACTATAATGCGGATATTCGGATCCATAAAAATTTTGAAAACACTCGTCCCTTTTATTTTGCTGTTGTTTGCTGCGGCATGCACGCCCGCGACCACAACGACGGTCTCGCCGGAGATGCAGGCGGTGATTGATAAAATCGCCATTGAAGAATTGATGATTGATTACTATACGCAACTCGGCGGAGGCGGCAAGGGATTCAGCGATTATTATCTTGAAGACAGCGTTCTTGACGTTGACGGCAGCGTGGCGAAGGGGCGCGAGGAGATCGAAAATCTTTACAAACTTGCGGCCACAGACACTGACTCCGCAACGTCAAAGCCTGGATCCTTCCGCATGATGATCAGTAGCATAAGGATTAACGTCAACGGCGATTCGGCCACGGGCAGCGCGTATTGGGTAGGCGTATATTCGGCAACGCCGAAAGCAATGGCGGAAATAGCTGAACATGGCCGCGAAAAAGCCGAATTCGCCAAACGCAATGGTAAATGGTATTACAAATACCGTGAGATAACGAGCGACAGCGGAGTTACCGGCGTTTTCGCCGAAACGTATGTAGCAAGGTAAACTCATTGTGGATTAAGAGGATTTTGGATTGCTGATTGTGGAATCAGGCGTTTCGTCGGCTAATTCTCCTAAAATGCTGACTGAAAGCCTATTTCCATTTCAACTTTTGCAATTTATGATCATCAATTTTAAATCAATCAGCAATTCACAATCCAAAATCAAAAATCCAAAATCAGCAATCCACAATCCACAATTCAAAAGTGTCGGATTCTTGGCGCGAATCGGATATGGAATTGGCGCTCGGGTAGCATATTTTCCCCAGCGCCGTCGCCGTCGCCTGTCGCCCTTCAATAAAACCATAAGGTAACGATAAAAAACTTTTAGCGGTTGCCACTTTAACTTTACAATTCCCGCAAATAACATTCTTGCCAATACTTACTGTGACTGAATCCCTTGTCAGCCTTACGTTTGCGCATCTCTGAATCGTTTATTATTTCCACGTTTACTTAAATAAATTCTTAGAAACGCTGAAATGGAACGCAAATTGCTAATTACGAGAGCGGGTAACTAAAAGGGGAGTTATATACAGCGCATGAACGCATCGGCAAATCAACCACGCATTAAAAGTATGTTTAGCGGATACCATATGACTGTTCCAATCGGTGTCATGTGTATGTTGCTGGTTATGATCCTGCCGATGTCTACCATCATAATAGACATCCTTATCAGCATGAGCATCACGCTTTCTATAGTCGTAATGCTGGTTTCGATGTACATTATGCAGCCTGTCAACTTTTCCGTGTTTCCGTCTCTGCTCTTGATAATAACACTATTCCGCCTGGCGCTGAATATCGCTACGACACGGCTCATCCTGCTTAACGGGGCGCAAAGCGAGGCCGCCGCCGGAGAGGTCATTAAATCGTTCGGGCAGTTCGTGGTGGGCGGCAATTACGTTGTCGGCATCATAGTTTTCCTGGTGCTTGTGGTCATTCAGTATGTGGTTATCAACCACGGTTCGGTGCGCGTTTCGGAAGTAACGGCCAGGTTTACACTCGATGCCATGCCCGGCAAGCAGATGAGTATTGACGCCGATTTGAACGCGGGGTTGATAAATGAAGCCGATGCCAGGGCCCGCCGGGAAAAGATAACCAAAGAAGCCGAGTTTTACGGGTCGATGGACGGCGCCATCCGATTCACTTCACGCGATGCCGTGGCCAGCATGGTCATTATGGCCATAAACATCATCGGCGGCTTTTTAATCGGCGTTCTTATGTATGACATGGAACTCGCCGAGGCCGCGCGGCGGTTCACAATACTGACCATCGGCGACGGTTTGGTGACTGCAATTCCATCCCTCCTGATTTCAGTCGCCGGCGGCATCATTACGACACGCGCGGCATCCGAATCTAACCTGGGCGATGACGTAACGCGTCAGCTTTTTGCCAATCCAACGCCGATAGCAATAGGCGCGTGTTTCATGTTCATTTTCGGACTTATTCCCGGCCTGCCGTTTCTGCCGTTTTTCATTCTTGGCTGCACTGTGGCGATTATCGCCTGGCGTCGCCGCCGTACATTTAAAGATGAACAACAGATAGCGCTTGCTAAAGTGCAGGCTGAAAAAGCCGAAACTGAAAAACCCAGAGACAAGATAGAAGGTCTGCTTAAGGTCGATATGCTGGCGATAGAAATGGGCTACGGGCTTATCCGCTACGTAGACGCGAGCCAGGGCGGCGATTTCCTCGAAAGAATCAAATCAATCCGCCGCCAGATGGCGCTGGAAATGGGTTTGATTGTGCCGCCGGTGCATATCACCGACAATCTTCAGCTTAATCCCAGGCAGTATTCGATTCTTCTGAAAGGCGTGCAGATTGCGCGCGGAGAGTTGGTACAGGATCATCTACTGGCTATCAATCCGGGTACGGCGAAAGACGAAGTTTCGGGACTTCAGACTGTGGAACCGGCGTTTGGCCTTGAGGCGCGCTGGATTAAAACGCAGGATCGCGAGAAGGCGCAGATAGCAGGGTACACGCTCGTTGATCCGGCTACTGTACTTGCCACGCATCTTACCGAAATTATCAAGACATATGCTTATGAGCTTCTTGGCCGCCAGGAAACAAAGACTCTGCTCGACAACGTTTCAGAGACGCATCCAAAGGTGGTTGAAGATCTTGTTCCGAAAATACTTTCCATCGGCGAAGTGCAAAAGGTTCTTCAAAATCTTTTACGCGAACGGGTCAGTATCCGTGATGCCGTTACCATACTGGAATCGCTTGCTGATTACGGATCATATACAAAGAATCCCATCATGTTGACGGAATACTGTCGTCAGGCGCTGGGACGCACGATTTGTAAGTCGTATCAGAATACGGAAGGGGAATTGCCCGTGTTTACTATAAGCCCCGATATTGAGAAAAACATTTCTGACGGCGTCGTACACGCCGAGCAGGGAGCGTATCTGGCGCTGGAGCCGCGTCAGGTCAAAGACATAATAACCCGTTTCCGCCAGACGCTGGAAAACGCCGGGATTGCCGGAAGCCCCGTGGTGCTTTGTTCGGCAAACGTACGAATGTATGTACGTCAACTTCTTGAGCGTTTTATGCCCTCGGCGGCAATTCTGTCGCATAATGAGATCCCTTCAAATATTCGGGTTCTTTCTTTAGGCATGGTGGTCTAGTATGAAAATAAAAACTTTTTACGCCAAAAGCATGTCGGATGCATTACGGGAAATCAGGAGAGTTCTGGGGCCTGAGGCCATCCTGCTAAGCTCAAAGGAACTGCCGCGCCGGGCGGGCGCGTGGAGCCGATCCGGCGGCGTTGAGGTTGTCGCGGCAATCGACGAGCTGGAAGAGTTTTATTCTGGAACGGAAGATGTTGTCTCTTTTGACAAAGATCAGGTTTCGGAAGAACAACTCCTGGCGCTGCTTTCAGGAAACAAGGAAAAAGAGTCTTATCTTACCGGTGAGGCTGCCACCTATACGCCGGCTACATTACGGCGGTCGGCGTCAAAAAAGAACGCAAAGACCGTTTTGTCGGCACAGCCCGTCATTGAAGACCAAGGCGCCGAAAACGCAGAAGGCTCAGGCTTTACAATAAAAGGACGCGTTGCCGAAGGGTTGTATCGTGATCTGGTTGCCTGCGACGTGGATCCCGATCTGGCGAAACACCTGGTTTCAGAAGCAGTAGCGGGATTGCCGACGGCAAAACGGCGCAGCCGGTCGTCGCTCATTAACGCCGTGGCGCAATCGCTTCCTGGGCTTGCTCCTGACGCTTACGGCGAAAATGATTTGCCGGGTAAAAAAGTCGTGGCTTTTGTCGGTCCGACCGGAGTTGGAAAGACCACATCAATCGCCAAACTGGCGGCGCATCTAGCATTGGGAAAGAAAAAGAAGATCATTCTTTTCACTCTGGACGGCTATCGTATCGGCGCGGTTGAACAGCTCCGTACATACGCCGGTCTTATAGGCGTTCCATTTCGTTTTGTGAGCCAGGTATCGGAACTGCCTCAGTTGATTGCAGACAACGCGCGACGGGATTACATTTTGATCGATACGGCCGGTCGAAGTCATAAGGATATGCACGTAATGGATCAGTTGGCGAATTACCTCGGCAATTCCGATCACATCGAACGACATCTTGTGATGAGCGCTTCCATGAAGTCTTCCGATATGCGGCGAATACACGACCAATTCGAAAAATGCCGGCCTGATCATTTACTGTTCACTAAACTTGACGAAACGACCACTCCCGGTCCGATATTAAACGAACTTGCTCGTACAAAGAAAACATTTTCATATTACACGGACGGACAGCGCGTTCCAGACGATCTCCATGTCGCGGCGCGAAGTCGAATTATGAATCTGGTTCTTAACGGGGTAGGGGTATAACACAGTATGTCTTCTTTCGATGCAGTACGGGAAAATATGAAAAATTGTGAAACTGCCGCCGGTATTATGACGTCCGAAAGTGTGCTGGCGTTGGGAAAAGAACGGAATACGCGCTTTATAGCCGTTACAAGCGGAAAGGGAGGCGTAGGTAAAACCAACATTGTCGCAAATCTTTCCGCAAGTCTTTCCGAATTGGGGAAGAAAGTTGTGGTGCTCGATGCCGATTTCGGCCTCGCAAACCTTGATGTGCTGTTGGGACTGACTCCGCGTTATCACCTCGGACATGTTCTTTACGGCGACAAGGACCTCGGTGAAATCATCGTGCAGGGACCTGAGGGAATACAGATTATTCCAGCCAGTTCGGGACTGCATCAAATGTCCGAGCTTACGTTATTACAGCGCAATCGCCTAGTAGACAGCTTCAGGCGCCTCGATATGGATATTGACTATTTCATCATAGATACGGCAGCGGGCGTCTCGCGTAACGTTGTGCATTTTCTGATTTCAGCGAGCGAGGTTTTCGTTGTCAGCGCTCCGGAACCGACGGCTATCGTAGACGCCTACGCGATTATTAAAATCATTCTGGCTGAAGACAGCGAGAAGCCTATAAGGGTTATAGTCAATTCAGTGAAATCGGCGGATGACGCGTATGAAGTTTACTGCCAGATCAATTCCGTGGTTAAGCGTTTTCTAAACCGGGAAATCGACTATTTGGGGTATGTGGAACGGGATAACCATGTTCAACGGGCGGTGAAGAGCCAGATGCTTGTGACGCACTGCTTCCCGAACGCTCCATCAAGTCAATGTTTCCGCAATCTCGCCCGCCAGATAGTGCGTGGTGAAGACCAGGTTTTCGAAGGACTGGTTCTGGAAAAACTCCTCAATGATTGGGTCAACTGAGGATAAATAATGGTGCATAATCTCGAGCGTCAA
>JGI24705J35276_12238442_pt1 | contig 22283 bp, 16 predicted proteins | sample TergutNt197P4_FD_35276 | JGI IMG/M metagenome (IMG submission 35276) | reverse complement strand
ACCACGGGAATGGCCTGCGCCTGAATGGGCGTCATGGTTTCGTAGCCCATGTCGGCCACGGCGCGCTTGAGCGGGTCGGCCAGCGCGAGATCGGTATAGGAAGTACTCATGTAGGGCGCCTATTGTCGCACCGCAGCATGGCATGACGCCGCTGGTCTGGCGTCAGGGCAGGCTCAATCCGGACGGCGCTTGTCCTGAACAAACGCCAACTGGCGTCAAGCCACCTCGGCCAGCGCATCGCCCAGCGCGTTCACCATGCGGTCGATCTCGGCTTTTTCGCTGATGAAGGGCGGCGCCAGTTGAATGGTGTCGCCGCCGTAGCGCACGTAAAAGCCCTTGTTCCAGCAAGCCATGGCGATTTCGTAGGGCCGCCGGGCCGCGTCGCCCGCCACGGGCTCGATGCTCAAGCCGGCGGCCAGGCCGTAGTTGCGGATGTCGAGCACGTGCTTGCAGCCTTTCAGGCTGTGGACGGCGGCCTCGAAATGGGCGCTGAGGGCGCGCGCGCGGCCTGGGCCGTCTTCCTGATCCAGCAAATCCAGCGCGGCCAGGGCGGCGGCGCAGGCCACCGGGTGGGCCGAGTAGGTGTAGCCGTGAGCGAACTCCAGCATGTAGTCCGGCCCGCCGGCGGCCATGAAGGTGTCGTGGATGGCCTTGCCGGCCACCACGCCGCCCAGCGGCTGCGCGCCGTTGGTCACCTGCTTGGCAAAGGTCATGATGTCGGGCGTGATGCCGAAGGCCGCCGCCCCGGTCATGGCGCCGCAGCGGCCAAAGCCGGTGATGACTTCGTCGAAGATCAGCAAAATGCCGTGCTGAGTGCAGATTTCGCGCAGGCGCTGCAGGTAGCCCACGGGCGGAATCACCACGCCGCCCGAGCCGGAGAACGGCTCGACAATCACGGCGGCGATGTTGCTGGCGTCGTGCAGGGCAATCAAATCGAGCAGCCGGTCGGCCAGTTGCCGTCCGCCTTCAACCGGCTGGCCCTTGGCGAAAGTGCCCGCGCCCGGCTGGGTGTGCGGCAAGTGGTCGGCCTCTATGCCCTGTCCGTAGAGTTTGCGATTGCCGACCATGCCGCCGACCGAAATGCCGCCGTAGTTGACGCCGTGGTAGCCCTTCTCGCGGCCGATCAGGCGCGTCTTGCCGCCCTGCCCCTTGAGCCGCCAGTAGGCGCGCGCCATTTTCAGCGCCGTGTCGGCGGCCTCGGAGCCGCTGGAGCAGAAGAACACGTGATCCAGCCCCTCGGGCGTGAGCGCCTTGATGCGGTTGGCCAGTTCAAACGACAGCGGGTGGCCGAACTGGAACGCCGGCGCGTAGTCCAGCAGCGCGGCCTGCCGGCCCACCGCCTCGGCAATTTCGCGCCGGCCATGGCCCAGGCCGGTGCACCACAGGCCCGACAGGCCATCGAACACCTGGCGGCCATCGGCGTCGGTGAAATAGGCGCCCTGCGCGGCCACGATCAGGCGCGGCTCGCGTTTGAACTGACGGTTGCCGGTAAAGGGCATCCAGTGCGCCTCCAGCCAGGCGGCATCGCGGCGGGCGGGCGACGCGGCGGGGCGGGCAGGCTGGCCGGCGGAGATCATGGTCATGGATCGCTCCAAACAAGAGGGGGGGTTGACACCAGGGTGCAGGACTATACACGCCGGGCGCGGCTGGCAAGGACGTGTGCGTCTCCACTGCAAAGTTGTGGAAAAGACCGCGCCGCTCGCGGCCCGCAAGGTCAGGACGGGCGCCGCCGTCCGCTCGATCCGCGCAGGAACAGCTTGGTGACGGCTTGGGCGGTTTGGTCGCGGTGGGCGCCGTCGGCGGCGTGCAGCTCGGCCATGGCGCCGTGCAGCATCTTGCGCGACAGCCCGCGCGAGAGGGCTTGCAGCACCGCGTCCACGTCTTCGCCCCTGGCAATGCGTTTGCGGGCGCGGGCCAGTTCGAGGGCGTTCCATTCGTCGGCCTGGGCGTTGAGCCGGCGGATCAGCGGCACCATGCCGGCGGAGGGGTCGCGCTGGTCCATCCAGTGCATGAAGCTTTGCACGCCGGCATCGATGATGACCTCGGCCTGCGCGACGGCGGCCTGCCGGTTGGCCTGGCCGGTCTGGACGGCCTGGGCCAGGTCGTCCACGGTGTACAGATAGACGTCGGCCAGTTGCCGGACTTCAGGCTCGATGTCGCGCGGCACGGCCAGATCGACCATGAAGATGGGGCGGTGGCGGCGTTTTTTCAGCGCCCGCTCGACCGCGCCCAGGCCGATGATGGGCAGGGCGCTGGCGGTGCAACTGACCACGGCGTCGAACTCGTGCAGGCGCTCGGGCAGGTCGGCCAGGCGCATGACTTCGCCGCCGAAACGGCCCGCCAGCTTCTCGCCGCGCTCCAGCGTGCGGTTGGCGATGGCGATGGCCGCCGGGCCCCTGGCCGCGAAGTGCGTGGCGGCCAGTTCGATCATTTCGCCGGCGCCGACCAGCAGCAGCCTGATCTGGCTCAGGTCCTCGAACAGGTTGCCCGCCAGCCGCACGGCGGCGGCGGCCATGCTGATGGAGTGCGCGCCGATTTCGGTGGAGGTGCGTACCTGCTTGGCAACGGCGAAGCTGCGCTGGAACAACTGGTTGAGCGTGCGGCCCAGCGCGCCCGCTTCCTCGGCGGCGCGCACGGCGCTTTTCATCTGGCCCAGAATCTGCGGCTCGCCCAGCACCATGCTGTCCAGGCCGCTGGCGACGCGGAAGGCGTGGCGCGCGGCTTGGCCGTCTTGCAGCAGGTAGGTGTGCTCGCGCAGCGCGGCGGGCGGCACGCCGCCGGCGTGCGCCAGCCAGCCCAGGGTGTGATCGACCTGCGGGTCGTCCGACGCGCAATACACCTCGGTGCGGTTGCAGGTGGAGAGAATGGCCGCCTCGGCGTGGCGCGCGTGCGAGGTGCGCAAGCCCTGCAACGCCGGCGCGATCTGGTCGAGCGCGAACGAAAAACGCCCGCGCAGATCCAGCGGCGCGGTGTTGTGGTTCAGTCCCAATGCCCAGACGGTCATAAAGAGCAAATTATAAAATTCAGTCTTGTTTCGGGCAGGAGCCGGCGGTTTTCCCGATCAACGGCACACATACATGGACTTCGTTGGCTTGGTCTGGCACGTCGCGGGCTTGTTGGCGCCGGCGCTGTTCGTCGCCGCCGCGCTGACGGCGCTGGCGCCGTTGTTCGACCGGCCCATGCCGCCAGCGCGCGTGATGCTGCGCCGGCTGGCCGTCAATTTCATGGTGGGCGCGGCAGTGCTGCTGGCTGGCCTGGCGCTGACCGGGCGTGACGGCAAAATGGCAACCTACGCGGCGCTGGCGCTGGCTTGCGCCGCCGCCCAGGCATGGCAGGCCCGCCGCTGAACCGCCGCGGGCATCAACCGCACTGCTCCCTGATGAAGCCGGGCACCGCGATGGCTTGATGCGGTCCGGGTCGCCGTCGGGGCTTGAACGGTGTGAGTTTCCCGCAGCGGCTGGCCGATGATGCCGGCGGTTTTTGGAAGCATGATGGATACTGAAGGCCATCGCGTCGAAGGCGGGTTGCGGCCGGGATGCGACATGCAGACCGGCTCTCACGCTCCACGCACGCTCGTTCGCACTCGCGACATACCGCCCTGCCCAACCACCCTGGCCGCCATGCGCGCCGTACAGTGTCCCATGCTCATTCCCCGCACCCGCTTCGTCCTGATCGAAACCAGCCACGCCGGCAACGTGGGCGCGGCGGCGCGGGCGCTGAAGGTGATGGGGTTCGACGATCTGGCGCTGGTGGCCCCGCGTTGGCCCGACGTGCTGGACCGCCCCGAGGCCATCGAGCGCGCCAGTGGCGCCGGCGATGTGCTGGCGCGTGCGCGCGTCGCGCCGACGCTCGACGATGCGCTGCACGGCATGACCCACGTGTGTGCCACGGCCATGACGCCGCGCGACTTCGGCCCGCCCACACGCGCGCCGCGCGAACATTTCGAATGGCTGCTCGATCGCGCGCCCGATGCGCCCGGCGCGCGGCCCGCTCTCGCGTTCGACCAGCCGCAGGGCGTGGCCTTTGTGTTCGGCTGCGAACGTTACGGCATGAAAAACGAGGACGTGTACCGCTGCCACGTGGCCTTGAGCATCCCAACCAATCCGGCCTACGGCTCGCTCAACCTGGCGGCGGCGGTGCAGCTCATCGCCTACGAATGGCGGCAGGCGCTGACACGGCGCTTCGGCGGCTTCGACGCGCGGCCCGCCACGGCGCCGCCACGCCACGCCGACGCGGCGCAGGTCGCCGGCATGTTGGCGCACTGGCAGCAGGCGCTGACCGGCATCGGCTTTCTGGATCCCGCCGCGCCCAAGAAACTGATGCCCCGGCTGGCCCAACTGTTCAACCGGGCACAGCCCACGCAGGAAGAAATCCACATTCTGCGCGGCATCGCCAAGGCCATGCAGACGGCAGCGCGGCGCAGCCAAGGGCAATAAGGCGATTTTGATTCAACCTGAAAACGGCAGTTGAGCGCGCTCGCCAGCGCCGAGATCAGCGTGCCAGGCACTCTGATTTGCCCGCCTCCGCCGTCACGACAGTTCCCGGCGCATCTGGCGCGCTGGCGGGCGCGGCGGGCAATGCCGGTTCGGGGCGCAGTTCGGCCCGCAGCCTGTTCGCCAGAGCGCGGCGCTGGCGCACGGGCACGCCGCGGATTTGTTCGGCCACCCAAGTCAGGCGCGCGGGGCTGACGCTGCCTTCGCTGGCCCAGCGCCAGGCCTCGCGGTCGGGGTTGTGCAGCATGGCGGCCAGGGTAACGGCCTGGCGCGCGTTCAGGCGCTGGGCGGGCACGCCGAAGTAATGGCGGGCGGCGGCGTCGGCGCCGCACACCAGCCGCCCGTCGGCGGCGCGGCCCCAGGGGGCCTGGTTCAGGTAAAGCTGCAAGATGCGGGCCTTGCCCAGGGTTTGCTCGATTTCCACCGCGTACAGCAACTCGCGCAGCTTGCGGCGCAGGGTGCGTTCGTCACCCGCCGCCATCAGCTTGGCGACTTGTTGCGTCAAGGTGCTGCCGCCGCGCTGGATGGCCGCATGTTGCTGGTTGGCGGCCAGCGAGGCCAGCATTTCGTTCAGGTCGTAGCCGGGGTGTTCGTAAAAACGCTGGTCCTCGGCGGCCAGCACGGCGCGCGCCAGCCAGCCGTTGGCATCCAGCGTGCGCTGCGGGCCGCAGGACGATTGGGCGTGCGCCCACGATTCGGTGCCCAAGCCGCTGACCGCCAGGCCGAGCGCTTGCGGCGTCAACTCGAACTGGCCCGCGGGCCATTGCAGCCGGGCGCTGGCCGACACGCCGCCTTCGATGCGGGCCACGCGCAGTTCGGGCAGATCGGGCGCCAGCAGCGCCAGCCAGTGGCGGGCGGGCGCTTCGGGCCAGTGCATCGTCACGTCCCAGCCGGGGCCGTGGCGGCGCGCCTGCCATTGGGCCTCGATGGCCGCGCGTTCGCCCTGTGGCGAAATAGCCTCCAGCAGCAGCGTGCCGCGCAGGTTTTGCACCTGGTCGCGCGACAGTGCCAGCCGTAGCGCCGGCGCCGTGAGGCTCTCCTGCCCCAGCGCGGCAGGCAGCGGCAGGGCGCAGGGTTCGCAGCGCAAGGTCAGCACCGGCTTGGGGTAGCCGGCGCCGGCGCTTGCCCAGCCCAGCGTGATGGGGCCGGCGCGGCTGGACACGCGCGCGCCGTTCAGCGCCGGGCCGATCCACGGTGTGGTGGCCAGCCACACGAGTTGCGGCACGCTGGCTTGCAGCTTGAAGGGGCCGCGCCCGATTTCGGTGGCCCATTCGCCCGCTTGCGGCGCCAGCGCGGCGCGCAGTGTGGCCCACAGCGCGCCCAGCAGCAGGGCGAGAACGATCAGCGCCCAGCCCAGAGCGAGCAGCAGGCGGCGGGCGATGGCGCGGCGCGCGAGGATGCCGCGTGCAAGGGCGCGGCGCGATGGCGCGGCGGCGTGCATGGCAAGCCCGTTCATACTGGATCCGAATTCAGCGGGCGGGTGATGGTGACGGCGCGCCAGGGGCCGCTCGATTGCCCCATTGCCGCCGCCCAGTACCAGGCCGAGGCGTCGGCAAAGTGCTGGCCGCGCGCGTCCTCGATCTGCTCGCACACGCGCAGCGCCGTGTCACTCTTGCGGGCGATGAAGCAGCGTTGAACCGGTGCGGCAGCGCCAGCCGCCGTGCGCTCGAGCCGTTCGCTCTCGATGCGGTAGCCCAATGCGCGGTAGCAGTCCGCCGCCGGGTGCAACATGCGCGTGGGGGCGGTGACGTCGCGCAGCACCACGATCTGGCGGCCATCGGTCAGGCGCGTGATGCGCCCCGGAAAGCGGTCGGCAAACCGCTGCTCGACCGCCGACAGCGCCAGCGGACGCACCGCCGCGCCCTGCCAGTGGCGCGGCAGTTCGGCGGTGGCGGGGACGATGGCGGCGGGCGCGAAGGCCCCGTCGCGCGCGCCGGCGCTGAAAGCCCCCCACAGCGCGCAAGCCAGCATGGCGGCGCCGAACAGGCTCTTGCCCAGCACGCGGTTCTGGAAGGTGTTGGGGATCATGTCAACCTCCGGTCATTCGATGGCATCGGGGCGGCTCATCACCCAGGCCACGGCGCCGCACACCGCCGCCAGCACGATCAGGCCAATCGCTTGGTGCGCCAGCGCGCCGGCGGCGCGCCCGCCGGCTTCCAGCGCCACCAGAGCGGTGTTGCGCAGCACGTTGCCGGCCAGCACCGTCAGGCCCACCAGCGGCAGGCGCAGCAAAAAGGCGCGGTTGGCGCGGCCCTTGAGCAGCGCCACCGCGCAGGCGGTGAAGTAGCCAGCCCAGGCCATCTGCACGCCGGAGCAGGGCGCGTCAACGACGATCAGCCGTCCATCGACCAGCAGGCTGCTGCCTTCGCGTTGCACCGCGAACGCGGCGGCCAGCAGCCAACGGCTGGCCTCGGCGGTCAGCACGCGCAGCGGATAGCCGGCGTAAAACTGCAACGAGGCGATCAGCGGCAGCGCCAGCACTGCCAGCGCCAGCACCGGCGCGGCGGCAATGGCGTGGTGCGGCGCAGGCCACAGCACGCCGCCGCGCGTGCGCATGGCGCCGCGCCGCGCGGCGGGCAGAAAGGCCAGCAGACCGCAGGCCCAGGCAACGACGGCCAGCAGGCTGGCGGCCAGCGGCGATACCGATCCGTGCAGCGCGCTGGCCGCCAGCGTGCCGGCCAGCGCCGCCGCCAGCCAGGGCAGGCGTGGCGCGCAGCGCAACTGCTCGCGCGCCGACCACAGCAGAACGCCGAGCGCGGCCAGCGCCAGCAGGCCCAGCGGGTCGTCGGAGCCGTCGGCCACGCGCGCGGCCATCCAGCGCCAGGCGGGCCACAGGGCGGCGGTTTGCAGCGCGATCCAGCACCAGGCCGGCGCGCGGTCGATGCGCATGGCGGCGCTCAAGGTCAGCGGCTGGCGCAGCAGCAGGGACGGTTGCATGGTTCACCTCGTCGATGGCAAGCGCAACTCAACCGGCAAAAACGCCGCGCCCGCGCCGCCGCGCCACTTGCGCGCCGACCACGGCCAGTACCACCAGCATCGCGGCACAGGCGGCGGGTTCGGGCGTGCTGGACACCGCCGCGCCGAGCGCGCTGGCCTCGCTCACGGCGCGGTCGCTGACGCCTTCGGGCATGGGGCTGGGCTGGTTGGCGGCGGCGTTCTGGCCGCCGGGGTTGCGCACTACCTTGTTCACGGCGATGAAGCTGGTGTATTGGGTGAGCAGGCTGTAGTCCAGCCCCAGGCGGGTGATGGCGGCCTTCTGCGCGTCGCCGCCGGTCAATGCCTCTTCGTCGCTCAGGGCGGCGATGCGGTGGCGCGCCCACAGGTAGCGCAGCGCGGCGCTGCCGCCGGCGTCGGCCTTGCGCAGTTCGATCGGCAGCGTCTGTTGATAAGGGCCGCTGGCGGCGCGGCCTTCGACCAGCAGCCGGGGTTGCCCGCCCGCCGCCGGCTCGCGCCACTTGCCGAACACGATCACCGGACGCTCGGCCAGCACGTCGGGCAACTGCGGCGGCTGCACGTCGTAAACATCCAGACCCTCGAAACGCGCCGTCACATTGGTGAGCACGGGCGAGGCGATCAGGCGGCGGAATCGCTCGGCCTGTGCCGGGGCCTCGCCGGGCTGGGTGACGATGAATGGCTCGCCCATGCCGGCGCGCGCCAGCCCTTCCATCAGGTGCCGGTTGACCGACGAGCCGATGCCGAAGGCGAACACGTTGGCCTGCCCCAAGTGCTGGCGCACCAGCGCAAAGGCTTCGCTCTCCACGGTGACGTAGCCGTCGGTTATGACCACCACGGTGCGCGAGAAATCGGGCGACTTCGGTTCGGCATACACGCGGCGCAGCGCCGGCAGCAGTTCGGTCGAGCCGCTGCCGCCCATTTGCTCGATGGTGCGGATGGCGGCGGCGATGTTGGCCGGCGTGACCGGCACCGAGCGCGGCGACAAGAAGCGGTTGCTGCCCGAAAACAGCAGTACGTTGAAGGTGTCGCTGGCGCGCAGATTGCCGAGCAACTGACGCAGCAGCGCCTTGCCGGTGTCGAGCGGAAAGCCGTGCATCGACCCCGAGATGTCCATCACGAAGATGTATTCGCGCGGCGTGATGGCCGCCTGCGGCGCGGCCTTGGGCGGCTGCACCATGGCGAGGAAGAAGTTCTCCTTGTCGCCGCGCTGCAAGAGCACGCCGGACTCGATGGCGTTGCCGGCCAGCCGGTAGTCGAGGATGAAGTCGCGGTTGCCCGCTTGATTCACGCCGCGCGATGCGCTGCCGGCCAGTTGCACGCTGGCGCGCCTGGCCGCGCCGCCGGCGTCCATCTGCGTGTCGATGGCGTGGCTGGGCGAGCGGATTTCCTGAATGCCGATCGGGCTGACCAGGTTCACCTTCAGGTTGAAGGCGGCGGGGTTTGACTCGCCCGCGTGCAGCACCGGCTGGGCCGGAAACGCCTGCCCGTGCGCCGGCGGCTGGCCGCTGGCGGCGGCGCTGGGCGCATCGAACGCCGTCCCTGCATAGCGCGGCCCGACCACGGTCGGGAACACGAACTGGTAATTGCCTTCGGTGGGCACCAGCAGTTCGTTGTAGCGCAACTCCACCTGCACGTCGTCGCCCGGCAGGATGTTGGCGACGTTCATCTGGAACACGTTGGGGCGGTGCTGCTCCAGCAGGGCCGCGGTTTGGCCTTGCTTCTTGGCGGCGTCGTATTCGATGCGGGCCTGTTGCTTTTCGCGAATTTGCGCCGCCACCAGGCGCTCGCCCACGCGCACGTTCAGGCCATTGACCGCCGCCTGCGTCGAGCCGGGGAAGATGTATTGGGCCTCGATCGGCAGCGCGCCCTCGTTCTTGTAGCGCTGGGTGACCACCACGTCGGCGATGACGCCGCTGATGTCCACCTTGACATCGGTGCTCTTGAGCGGCAGCGCATCCACGCCTGACTGCGCGCCCTTGACGAAAAAGTACGGGCTTTCGGCCTTGGGCGCGGCATCCTCGGTTTGGGCGCGCGTGGGCGGGGCCAGCAGCGCCAACGCGGTCAGCGCCGAATACCAGGCCGCGCGATGCGCCGCCAAGCCGGCGCGGCGGCCCAGGCGCAACGCCCGGCGCACGGGTGCTGCGCGCAAGAGGCAGGCGGGTTCTGATCGCTCCGGGGGAAGCGGGGAAACGCCGGGCAGCCCGGCGTTTTTCTGGCAGGCGGCATCGGTCAGCAAATCAATCAACACATCGGCGGCGCGCATGGTGCGGATCCTTTTCATGGCTTGGCGGCAGGGGCTTGTCGGCTTGCGGCGCCGGCCCTCGCCCAGACGGCCACCGCATGAGCGCCACTGTGCAAGCCGCCCTCGAAGCAGCAATGAAACCGGCGCGAAGCCGGCAAGAAATCCGCACGGACGCGCCGTGCCTTGTGTGAAGTCCGCGTGAAGTCCAGCCCTCCCGGCAAGGCGCCGGGAAGAAAAATCAGGGCGCTACGCCACGATCTGCTGGTTGGCCGTCAGTTCGTCCAGCGTGGTGTGGACATTGGTCAGCGTCAGCAGCGGCGTGAACGCATTGCCACTGCCCGTCAGATCGACGGCGATCACGGTGTCCGCGCCGCTGATCGTCACGCTGAGATAGTCGCCGAGGTTGCTGCTGGAAGCGGGCGCCAGCAACTGCGACAGGTCGATGAGGTCGGCATCGGCATCGCTGTTGACGTTGCCGACATGAAAGCCGTTGGCCACGCCGCTGCCGTTGCCGCCGGTGGGGTCGGCCGGGTCCAGCAGTTCATAGACCAGCTTGACGTGGCCGTCGCCGGCTTGCAGATTGAAGGTGTCGTTGCCGCCGCCGCCATTCGTCGAGCCGGCATGGTTTTGCCCAGCCGTCAGGACAACGGTCGATAAGGCGTCGCTGGACTCGCTGCCGTTTTGTCCGGCCGCAGAGGGTGAATCAGCGCCGGCGGGTTGGGTGGCCGGCGTGTCCGTGGCGTCGGCCCGGCTTTCAGCAGCGGCTGGAGCGGCGTCGTCGTGCTTCGAGCCGTTGTTTATGGAGCCCACCCCCAGTCCGCCAACGGCCAGCGCCCCCAACACGTACAGCAGCGAGCCATAGTCGTGCGCGTCTTCATCGCCGGCGGCTTGTGTGCCGAGGCTGGGCACCGCCTCGTGCAGGAACTGATCCACATCGGCCAGCCACGGCGTGGCTGGCGTGGCGGCGGTTGCCTGCGCCGCGTGCTCGCCGCTTTCCGCCGGGGCGGTGGCAGCCGGGACATCGGCTTGCTGGACCTGGTCGCCAGCAACGAAGGTCAGGTGGTTGAATTCCTCGCCGTGGGCGAAAAAACCATTGATCCGCACCACGCCGCCGTTGACCATGGTGAGCACCAGATCGTCGCCCTCGCGCGCCTGTTGCGATATCTCCGAGGCGCTGGTGTGCAGCACGAAGTTGGCGGGGCGGTCCGACGCCATGGCCTCGACGGTGGCCGGCAGCAAAACCTTCACCGTGGTGGTTGGCGACTCGGACACTTCAACGGTGGTTGGCACATCGACCGCCACCTGATCGGCATCGGTCCAGCTTGATTGTGCGTCGGTCATGCGCGGCCCCTTGTTCAAAAGAAGGTTGTGAAATGTGGCAGTGTAACTACCTGAACAGCAGCGTCACGGCCCGCGCTTCGATGCCGGCGCCTTGCCCCACCGGCCCCAGGTGCTCGGCGGTCTTGGCCTTGACGTTGACTTGCGCCGCGCCGACGCCCAGCGCTTCGGCGATGCGCGCCGTCATGGCCGGGATGTGCGGCGCCAGCCTGGGCGCCTGCGCAATCACGGTGGCGTCCACATTGCCCACGCGCCAGCCCGCCGCGCCCACGCGGCGCGCGGCCTCGGCCAGCAGCGCCGCCGAATCGGCCCCGGCCAGCCGCGCGTCGGTGTCGGGAAAGTGCCGCCCGATGTCGCCCAGCGCGGCAGCGCCCAGCAGCGCGTCGGTGATGGCGTGCAGCAGCACGTCGGCGTCGGAGTGCCCCAGCAGCCCGTGCGTGTGGGCAATGCGCACGCCGCCGATCACCAGCGGCCTGCCGGGCGCCAGGGCGTGCACGTCCCAGCCTTCGCCGATGCGCCAGGGCGGGGGCGCGGAGTTTGCTTGTGTCGTCATGTGTCGTCGCAGCCTGCCAGCACGGCCTCGGCCAGTGTGAAGTCTTCCGGGTAAGTCAGCTTGAAATTGCGCGCGCTGCCGCGCACCAGCAGCGGCCTATGGCCGGCGGCCTCGATGGCGCTGGCCTCGTCGGTGATGCCGGCAAAGCCGGTGGCGGCGCGCGCGGCCAGCGCCGAATGCAGCAGCCCGATGCGGAACATCTGCGGCGTCTGCGCCAGCCATTTGCCGGCGCGATCGACGGTGGCGGCCACGCGGCCATCGCTGGCGACGGCTTTCAGCGTGTCGGCCAGCGGCAGCGCCAGCAGGCCGCCCACGGGGTCGGGCAGGCAGGCGTCGATCAGCGCGTCGATCAGCGCCGGGGTAATCAGGCAGCGGGCGGCATCGTGCACCAGCACCCAGTCATCGGTTGCCGCGCCTTGCGCCAGCAAGACGTTCAGGCCGTTGAATACGCTGTGCGCGCGCGTCGCGCCGCCGCAGCCGGCAATTGAAAAGCAAGCCTCTGGCGGCTGCAACATGCCGTCGCCTGGCGCGACCACCACCAGCGTGCGGACAATGCGCGGCACCTTTGCAAACGCCGCCAGCGTGCGCTGCGCCATCGGCACGCCGGCCACGCGCCGGTACTGCTTGGGCTGCTCGCCGCCTGCGCGCGAACCGCTGCCGGCGCAGGGCAGCAGTGCAAAGCAGCGGGGCGGGGCGGGCGCGGGGGTCATGGGTGAATTGGAATCATAGCTTTCACTCGCGCTCGAAAGCCCAGATCAGGTGCGCGTCGAGCAGGATGCGGGCGTGCAGTTCCAGGGCGTCGATGTGGGCGGCCTCGAAGACCTGGGCGGCTTCGAGGGCCTGGCGGTTGGCCAGCAGGGTGTCGGCGAAGGCCGATTCGCCCAGCGCGTAGGCCTTGGCCACCAGCGCGGCATTGCTTTGCGCCAGCTGGCTGATGCGCGCCTGGGCGGCGGCATTGATGGCCGCGGCCTGCGCCTGCGCGGCGAGCTGGCGCGCTTGGCGCTCGACCTTGCCGCGCACCTGCTGTTCTTGCTGGCTGGCCTGGTCGAGCTGCGCCAGCGCGCCCGCGTAAGCGGCGCTGCGCGCCTGGCCCGGCAACGGGATGCTGACGGCGACGCCAATCATCCGGTCGGCGCCGCTGCGCTCGGTGGTGTAGCGCAGCGCGAGCGTGGGGTCGGGCTTGCGGTCGAGCGCGCTGCGTTCGGCCTGAAGCTGTTTCTGGCGTGTTTGCGCCGCGGCCTGTTCGACCTCATGGTTGCCGGCGGTGATACGGGCAACCCAATCGCCCTGCTGCGCGCCGGCGGCGGGAACTTCGGGCAGGGGCGCATCGGCGGGATGCGCCGGCAGCGGCAGGCCGGGGTATTTTTGTTCCAGAGCGATGCGCGCCAGTTCTGCCCGCTGCGCCGCCTGCTGCAGCACGGCCAGCAGGCGCTCATGCTCGGTTTGCGCCAGCAGCCACTGCATTTTGGGCGACTCGCCGGCGCGCACACGCTTTGCCATGCCGTCCAGCCACTGCTGGCTGAGCGCGGCCTGTGCGGCGATGCGCCCTGCGGCGCGCTCCTCGCGCAGCCACGCGAACCACGCGGCCAGCAGCGCCCGGCCCGCTTCATGCCAGACGTCGGCGTGGGCGGCTTCGGCCAGCGCGACGGTTTGCTGCCCGATCTGCCCGTCCTTGCCGGCCTTGCCGAACCAGCGCAGCGGGCGTTCGATGGTGATTTCGTGGTCGCGGAAATGACCTTCGCCGCGCGTGCGGCGCTGGGCGGTTTCGCCGCGCAGGCTCCATTCGTGCGGCCCGCTTTCCAGGCGCTGCCGCTCGGCGGCGGACCAGCGGATGCCGGCGCGCGCCGCTTCCAGCTCCGGCAGCCGTTCCAGCGCCTGGCGCACCAGCGCCTGCGGCGGCAATTCGGCGGGGTAGCCGAAGGCGGAGCTGGCCGCAAAGCCGCCGGCAACCTCGGCGGCAGCGGCTTGCGCGCAGCAGGCGGCCATCAGCACCAGCGCCGCAAGCCGCCTGACGTGGAGGCGGTTCATGCCATTCTCCCGAACGCAAGCAGCGGCAGCACCCAGTACGCCATGTCCGGCGCGTGGAACTCCTCGCGCAGCGCGGCCACCAGCGGCTCGACGTCCTGGCTGTGCAAAAGAAGGCTCATCAGCCGCCGCCGCGCGCGGCCCTTGACTTTTTCCATGGCGCTGCGCAGGCCCGCGCCGAGTCCCATGCCTTGCGCGTCGATCAGGGAAAAGCCGCTTACCCATTGCGGGTGGTCGAGCAGAAAGTCGACGATCTGCTCTTCGAGCGCCAGCGGAAACGCCAGCGTCATGGCGCAGTCGTATTCGGAATTCGGGTTCATGATTTGCTCTCCAGTCCGAAACGCTCGAACAGAATCGGCAGGACGACCAGAGTCAGAAAGGTCGAGCTGAGCAGCCCGCCAATGACGACGATGGCCAGCGGGCGCTGGACTTCCGAACCCGGCCCCGTTGCCAGCAGCAGCGGGATCAGGCCGAAGCCGGCGATGCTGGCGGTCATCAGCACCGGGCGCAGGCGGCGGCGCGCGCCTTCGCGGACCACGGCGCCGATCTTCATGCCGGTGGCGGCCAACTGGTTGAAGCAAGTCACCATCACCAGGCCGTTGAGCACCGCGATGCCCATCAGCGCAATGAAGCCGACCGAGGCCGGCACCGACAGGTATTCGCCGGTGACGAGCAGCGCGAAGATGCCGCCGATCAGCGCCAGCGGGATGTTGCTGAACACCAGCGCGGCCTGCCGCACGCTGCCGAGCGTGGCAAACAGCAGCAGGAAGATGAGGCCCAGCGCGATGGGAACGACCACCGCCAGCCGCGCCGCGGCGCGCTGCTGGTTCTCGAACTGGCCGCCCCAGGCCAGGCGGTAGCCGTCGGGCAGCTTGACCGCGCCATCGACGGCGGCCCTGGCCTCGTCAACGAAGCCGGCCAGATCGCGCCCGCGCACGTTGGCGCGCACCACCGACATGCGCGAGGCGTTTTCGCGCTCGATCTTCACCGGGCCATCGACCAATTCGATGTTGGCCACTTCACGGATTGGAATCACGCGGCCATCGGCCAGCGGCAAACGCAACTGGGTAAGCAACTCCGGAGAAGTGCGCAAGGTATCGCTGCCGCGAATTTGCAGCGGCAGGCGGCGGCCTTGCTCGATGACGACGCCGATGCCGCTGCCTTCGATCAGCGCGCGCAAGTCGCCTTGCAGTTGCGCGCTGCTCAGGCCCAGCCGCCCGGCGGCCAGGCGGTCGATGGTGATTTGCAGGTACTGCACGCCGCTGTTCTTGACCGTGATGACGTCCTCGCTGCCGCGGATTTTTTCCAGCACGCGGACGATCTGCCCGGCCAGCGCGGACAGCGTGGCGGCATCCGGCCCGAGGATTTTTACCGCCAGGTCGCCGCGCACGCCGGAGAGCATCTCGGAGGTGCGCATTTCGATCGGCTGCGTGAAGCTGAAGTCGATGCCGGGGAAATCCCGCCCGAGCTCGCGCAGCGCATCGACGATGGCGTTCTTGTCCGGGCTGCGCCACTCGGCGCTGGGCTTCAACACGAGGAAGCTGTCGGTTTCGTTGAGCCCCATCGGGTCCATGCCCAGTTCGTCCGAGCCGGCGCGGGCGACGATGCTCTTGACTTCGGGCACCCGCGCCAGCACTTCCCGCTGAATGTCCTGGTCGATGCGGATCGACTGCGCGAGGTTGATCGACGGCAGCTTTTCCAGTTGCATGATGATGTCGCCCTCGTCCAGCGTTGGCATGAACGATTTGCCGATCAGCGGAAACAGCGCCAGCGCCACGGCCAGCGCGCCCGCGGCGGCGCCCACCGTCAGCCTGGGCCGGGCCAGCGCCCAGGCCAGCGAGGGCGTGTAGAGGGCTTCGATCCTGCGCGCCAGCCAGGGCGGCTGATGCGCCCGCTGTTTGAGCAGGAAGGACGCCAGCACCGGAATCACCGTCAGCGACAGCGCCAGCGAAGCGCCGAGCGCGAAGACGATGGTCAGCGCCACCGGCGCGAACATTTTGCCTTCCAGCCCTTCCAGCGTCAGCAGCGGCAGGAACACGGTGACGATGATGGCGATGCCGGCGGCCACCGGCACGGCCACGTCGGAGGCGGCGCGGTAGATGGTGTGCAGCCAGGACGCCGGCGGGCGGCACTGCCGCGCTTGGGTGTGCGCCTCGATGTTCTCGACGATCACCACCGCAGCGTCCACCAGCAGGCCGATGGCAATCGCCAGCCCGCCGAGCGACATCAGGTTGGCCGTGAGGCCGAACCAGCGCATCAGGATGAAGGTGGCGCAGGCCGACAGCGGCAGGATACAGGCCACGGCCAGCGCCGCGCGCAGATTGCCGAGAAACACAAAGAGCAACGCCAGCACCAGGAAAATCGCCTCGCCCAGCGCCTTGGCGACGGTGCCGACGGCGCGCTCGACCAGATCGCCCCGGTCGTAGAAGACATCGATGCTGACGCCTTGCGGCAGGGTTTTCTGTATCTCGGCCAGCTTGGCGCGCACCGACTGCACCACCTGCCGCGCATTGGCCCCGCGCAGCGCCAGCACCAGCGCCTCGACGGTCTCGCCCGCGCCGTCCTTGGTCACGGCGCCGTAGCGGGTGAGACTGCCGGTGCGCACCGCGCCGACATCGGCCACGCGCGTTGCCTGGCCGCCCTTGCCGGCGACGACGATGGCCGCCAGGTCGTCGATCGACCGGATGTTGCCCTGGCCGCGCACCAGCAGCGTTTCTTCGTTGCGGTCGATGCGCCCCGCGCCATCGTTGCGGTTGTTGCCCTCGATGGCGGCGCGAAGCTGCGCCAGCGTAATGCCGCGCGCCGCCAGCGCGGCGAGGTCGGGAACGACTTCAAGGGTTTTCACCTCGCCGCCCAGCGCGTTGACGTCGGCCACGCCGGGCAGGCTGCGCAACTGCGGGCGGATCGTCCAGTCCAGCAGGGTGCGCTTTTCCTGCAACGGCAGCGGCCCTTCGATGGTGAACATGAACAGCTCGCCCAGCGGCGTCGTTGCCGGCGCCAGCCCGCCCGAAGCGGTGGACGGCAAATCGCCCTGCACGCCGTTCAGCCGCTCGGCCACCTGCTGGCGCGCCCAGTACATGTCGGTGCCGTCAGTGAAGTCGATGGTGATTTCGGCAATCGCGTATTTCGACTGCGAGCGCAACACTTTCTGCCGCGGGATGCCGAGTAGTTCCTGCTCGATCGGCAGCACGATGCGCATCTCCACCTCTTCCGGCGTCATGCCCGGCGCCTTCATGATGACCTTGACCTGTGTTCCGGCCACGTCGGGAAAGGCGTCGATCGGCAAGGCGCGGAACGCCGCCGCGCCCGCCGCCGCCAGCACGATGACCAGCAGCAGCACCGGAAAGCGGTGCGCCAGGGACAGCGAGATCAGCCGCCGCAGCATCACTGGCCCCCGCCTAGCGGTTGCGCCGGGAGCGCCGGCGCGCCTTCCGTCCCGATGCCCAGCAGCGCGCCCTTGAGCGCGGCGGCGCCGGAGACGGCGATGCGCGCGCCGGGCGCGAGCGCCGCCGCCGCGCCCGGCTGGGCAGGCGCTTGCGGGCGAATGCGTGTCAGGCCGTCGGCGGAAGAAAGTGCCGCCACCGGCAGCGCGGTGAAACCGCTGGCCGTGCGCACGAAGACCCAGTGCGCGCCTTCGTGGCGGACGATTGCCGCCGAAGGCACTGCCCAGCTTTCGCCCGCGCCGCGCGCGGCGTACAGCGTCGCTTCCACGTACTGATTGGCGCTCAGGCAGGTCGAGGGCTGCTGCAACTGGCCGCGGATCAGCACTGTCTGGCTGCCGGCGCTGATTTGCGGCGACACCGCGATGACCCGCGCCTGGTCATCGGGGCAAGACGCGAAGCGGATGCGGTCGCCGGGCCGCGCCTGCGCCGCCTGCTGCCTGGAGGCGTTGAGTTCGACGCCCAGGCGGGCATCCCGCGCCAGCCGGGCCAGCGCCGCGCCGGCCTCCACCTGCTGGCCGGCAACCACGCTGTAGTCGAGCACCGCGCCCCCGGTTCGGGCCGTCACTTCCAGCACGGCGGACAGCGTTTGGGTCTCGCGCAGCGACCGGATCGCCTTCTCGCTCATGCCCGCCAGCCGCAGCATCTGCGCCGTTTCGCTGGCCAGCGCGCGGCTTTGCGTGGCGTTGCCGCGCGCCTCCTGCAAGCGGGTTTCGGCGATGATGCCGTCGGCGAACAGGGCTGTGTCGCGCCTGAGTTTTTCCGCCGCCAGTTTGTCCTGTGCCGCGGCCTGGACGAATTCGCGCTGCCATTGCAGCAGTTGCGGGCTGTACAGGCGCAGCAGCGGCTGGCCGGCGCGCACCGGCTGCGAGGGCGGCGTCAAAATGGTCTGCACCATGCCGGCCACCGGCACGCTGACGATTTCCTGGGCGTCGATGGGCAGCGCCACCGCGCCGGGAATGTGCAGCGCCTGTTCATTGCCGCCGCCATCGGCGCCGATGGCGGCCAGCGCCGCCAGCCGGATGTTTGCCTTGGCCATCTGCGCCTCGCTCATCGCCAGTTCGACGGCAGCCGGATCGCCCGGCTGCGCCAGCGCGATGGAGCAGCCCAGCGCCAGCGGCAGCGCAAAAAACCGGCGGGCCGCCGGGCGTCTGGTTCTTGACACGATCGATCTCCCTCTGGAAAACCGCGGTAAGCGGTTTTCGGCCATCTTCGCAGCGCCAGCATGAACCCAGCCTGAACGCCGCGGCTTTTCCTGGCGCGTCAGACTGGCTTTCTAAAATCGTGGTGACGCTCCTCGTCCGTCATGGCCTGGGGCTTTTGTCGTTGCCCCTGCACTGCACCTTGTCATGGACCTGCCCAAGCTGATTGCCGGCAAACGCCACGCCCTGCCGCGTCCGCCCGGTTCGGCGGACGCGTTGCTGCTGGCGCAACTGGCGCGCCGCGAAGCCGGCTGCGCCCGCCTGACGGCCATCGTCACCGCCGACGCGGGCGATGCCCGCCGCCTGCTGGACGAACTGGCCTTCTTCGCGCCCAATCTGCGCACGGCGCTGCTGCCCGACTGGGAGACGCTGCCCTACGACACGTTTTCGCCGCACCAGGACCTCATCAGCGAGCGGCTGGCCACGTTGTGGGCCATCAGGCAGCGCGCCGCCGACGTGGTGCTGGTGCCCGCATCCACGGCGCTGTACCGGCTGGCGCCGCCCTCTTTTCTGGCCGGCGCCACGTTTCACTTCAAGCAGGGACAAAAGCTCGACGAGGCGGCGCTCAAGGCCCAACTCACCCTGGCCGGCTACGCCCACGTCACGCAGGTGGTCAGCCCGGGCGAATACGCGGTGCGCGGCGGGCTGATCGACATCTTTCCCACCGGCAGCCCCATGCCGTACCGGGTGGACCTGTTCGACGACGAGATCGACTCCATCCGCGGCTTCGACCCCGACACCCAGCGCAGCCTCTACCCCGTGCCCGAAGTGCGCCTGCTGCCGGGGCGCGAGTTTCCTACCCACGACGCGGCGCGCGCCAAGTTCCGCCAGCGCTGGCGCGAACTGCTGGAGGGCGACCCCACACGCAGCCGCATCTACAAGGACATGGGCAACGGCGTCGCCACGGCGGGCATCGAGTACTACCTGCCGCTGTTCTTCGACGACACGGCCACGGTGTTCGACTACCTGGACAGCGGCGGCGGCAAGGCCGATTCGTCCCTGACGCTGGCACTGCACGGCGACTTGCAAGCCGCGTTCCAGCAGTTCGCGCAGGACACGCGCGAACGCTGGCGTCTGGCCCAGGGCGATCCCGACCGGCCCGTGCTGCCGCCCGAGGCGCTGTTTCTCGACGCCGAGCAGTTCTTCGTCGCCGCCCGGGCGCACGCGCAGATCGTCATCCGCCCTGGCGCGAGCGACGTTGCCGACAGCGCCTTCGCGCAGAAGCTGCCCGATCTGACCGTGGCGCGCGGCGCCGACGACCCGCTGGCCCGCCTGCGCGCGCACTTGCGCGACGGCGGCCAGCGCGCCCTGGTGCTGGCCGAAAGCGACGCCCGGCAGCAGAGCCTGCTGGACTTTCTGCGCGCCTCGGGCCTGAACCTGCCCGCCTTCGATTCGCTGGAGGAGTTTCAGGCCAGCAGCGAAAAAACCGGCATCGCCACCGCCGCGCTGGCGCAGGGCTTCGCGTGGATGCAGGCGGGCATCGACTTCATCACCGAAACCGAACTGTTCGCCGCCGCCCCCACCCAGCGCCGCCGCCGCAGGCAGGAGCAGGTCAGCGATGTCGAGGCGCTCATCAAGGACCTGAGCGAGCTGAACGTGGGCGACCCGGTGGTGCACGCGCAGCACGGCATCGGGCGCTATCGCGGCTTGGTGAACCTGGACCTGGGCGAGAAAAACCCCGACGGCACGCCCGCGCTGCAAGAGATGCTGCATCTGCAATACGCGGGCGATGCCACGCTGTACGTGCCGGTGTCGCAACTGCACCTGATCGGCCGCTACACCGGCGTCAGCGCCGAAGAAGCGCCGCTGCACCGGCTGGGCGGCAGCCAGTGGGACAAGGCCAGGCGCAAGGCCGCCGAACAGGTGCGCGACGCCGCCGCCGAGCTGCTCAACATCCACGCCCGCCGCGCCGCGCGCGAAGGCCATGCGTTCCGCTACAGCCCGCAGGACTACGAACAGTTCGCCGCCGGCTTCGGCTTCGAGGAAACCGCCGACCAGCAGGCGGCCATCCACGCCGTCATTCAGGACATGATTTCGCCGCGCCCCATGGACCGGCTGGTGTGCGGCGACGTCGGCTTCGGCAAGACCGAAGTGGCCCTGCGCGCCGCCTTCCTGGCCGTGATGGACGGCAAGCAGGCGGCCCTGCTCGCGCCCACCACGTTGCTGGCCGAGCAGCACTACCAGACGCTGGTGGACCGCTTCGCCAAGTGGCCGGTGAAGGTGGCCGAGATGAGCCGCTTTCGCAGCGCCAGGGAGATCGGCGCCGCGCTGAAGGGCATTGCCGACGGCGGCGTGGACATCGTGGTCGGCACGCACAAGCTGCTGTCGGAGAAAACGCAGTTCAAGAACCTGGGCCTGCTCATCATCGACGAGGAGCACCGTTTCGGCGTGCGCCACAAGGAGGCCATGAAAAAGCTGCGCGCCGAAGTCGATGTGCTCACCCTCACCGCCACGCCCATTCCGCGCACCCTGGGCATGGCGCTGGAAGGGCTGCGCGATTTGAGCGTCATCGCCACCGCGCCGCAGCGCCGGCTGGCCATCAAGACCTTCGTGCGCAGCGAGGGCAGCGGCGTCATCCGCGAAGCCGTGCTGCGCGAGTTGAAGCGCGGCGGGCAGGTTTATTTTCTGCACAACGAGGTCGAGACCATCGACAACCGTCGCCAGAAGCTGCAAGACATGCTGCCCGAGGCGCGCATCGCCGTCGCCCATGGCCAGATGCCCGAGCGCGAACTGGAGCGCGTGATGCGCGACTTCGTGGCCCAGCGCAGCAACCTGCTGCTGTGCTCGACCATCATCGAAACCGGCATCGACGTGCCCAGCGCCAACACCATCGTCATCAGCCGCGCCGACAAATTCGGTCTGGCGCAACTGCACCAGTTGCGCGGCCGCGTGGGCCGCAGCCACCACCAGGCCTATGCCTACCTGCTGGTGCCCGACCTGGACGGCCTGACCAAACAAGCCGCGCAACGCCTGGAAGCCATCCAGCAAATGGAAGAACTGGGCAGCGGCTTTTATCTGGCCATGCACGATCTGGAAATTCGCGGCGCCGGCGAAGTGCTGGGCGAAAACCAGAGCGGCAACATGATGGAAATCGGCTTTCAGCTCTACAACGAAATGCTGGCCGAGGCGGTGCGCTCGCTCAAGGCCGGCAAGGAGCCCGACTTGCTCAGCCCCATGCAGGCCGCCACCGAAATCAACCTGCACGCCCCCGCCCTGCTGCCCAGCGACTACTGCGGCGACGTGCATCTGCGCCTGTCGTTCTACAAAAAGCTCGCCATCGCCAAAACCGACGGGCAAATCGACGCCTTGGCGGAAGAAATCATCGACCGCTTCGGCAAACTGCCGCCGCAGGCCGCTACTCTGATCGACGTACACCGCCTGCGCGTGCTCTCGCAGCCCTATGGCGTGCAGAAAGTGGACGCCGCGCCCGGCGCGATCCAGATCGCCTTCAAGCCCCAGCCGCCCATCGACCCCATGGCCATCATCGGGCTGATCCAGAAGAACCGCCACATCAAACTGGCCGGCAACGACAAACTGCGCATCGAAAAAGCCCTGCCCGAACCCAGGGAGCGCGCGCAGATGGTGCGCGATGTGCTGCGCGGTCTGGGGCAGCCCGTGGCCGCGCCGTGAGTCACTCGAACTAGGAATTTAACCCCTTTTCACTCCCCGAATCGTTTCAACCCATTCCAACTTTTCATGGAGTCTTTGCGATGAATGCCTTTTCTGTTCGTTTGTCTGCCCGCCGCCCGTTGCTGTGGTGCCTTCCTCTGGGTCTGATTGCGGCCAGCGCCGCCGCGCAGCCGGTGGAAACCGTCAGTCAGGCACAGGACCGCGCGGCGGTGGGGGTGACGATTTACAACCAGTCGCTGGCGCTGATCCGCGAGGAGCGCGAGGTCAAGCTCATTGCCGGGCGCAATCTGCTGGCGCTGCGCGAGGTTTCGGCCAAGATCAAGCCCGAAACGGCCAGTCTGGTCAGCCTGTCGGGCGCGCGCCTGACGCTGCGCGAGCAGAACTTTGATTTCGACCTGCTCACGC
>JGI24705J35276_12238444_pt1 | contig 22410 bp, 18 predicted proteins | sample TergutNt197P4_FD_35276 | JGI IMG/M metagenome (IMG submission 35276) | reverse complement strand
CACTTCTGATCAATGCGCGGTCTTGCCGCAAGACATAGTTGTCGCCGTTGTAGGGCTTGGGTACGTTGGGTTGCCGTTGGCCGTCGAATTTGGCAAAAAGTTCAAGACCATCGGCTATGACCTGTCCGAGAAGAAAATCGCCCAGTACAAAAACTTCTGCGATCCCTCCGGCGAAGTTGCCAGCGACGATCTGAAAGCGGCTCGTTTGCTGACGATGGGCACAGACCCCGCCCGGTTGAATGAAGCCGACATCATCGTGATTGCCGTCCCCACCCCGGTGAATGACGCGCATATTCCGGATTTCGCTCCTCTCATCGGCGCGAGTGAAACGGCTGGACGGCACATGAAACCGGGCGCAATCATCGTGTTTGAGTCCACCGTCTATCCGGGCGCAACCGAAGAAATCTGTGTTCCCATCCTCGAGAAAGCCTCTGGCCTGAAGTGGCGCGAGGGTTTTCACGTCGGTTACAGCCCCGAGCGCGTCAATCCCGGCGACAAGGAGCGCACGATTGCCAAAATCGTCAAAGTCGTCTCCGGCGACGATCCCGCAACGCTCGAAACCGTCCGCGCGCTCTACGCTTCCATCATCACAGCGGGCGTTCACCCCGCCAGTTCCATCAAGGTAGCGGAAGCGTCCAAGGTCATCGAAAACACTCAGCGCGACCTCAATATCGCCTTGGTGAATGAGTTGGCGGTCATTTTCGACAAGATCGGCATCGACACTCTGGAAGTCCTGGAAGCTGCGGGAACCAAATGGAACTTTCTGCCGTTTCGTCCCGGCCTCGTCGGTGGGCACTGCATCGGTGTCGATCCCTACTACTTGACCCACAAAGCCGAACAACTGGGTTATCACCCGCAAGTCATCCTGGCGGGTCGCCGCATCAACGACGGCATGGCCGCCTGGATCGCACAGCAAACCGTCAAACAGATGATCCGCGCCGGCATCTCCGTCAAAGGCGCGAAAATCAACGTCCTTGGCCTGACCTTCAAGGAAAACTGCCCCGACCTGCGTAATTCCAAGGTGGCTGACCTCATTCGAGAGCTTCGGGAATATGGCTGCGAAGTGTTCGTCCACGACCCGCTTGCGGAGGCGGAAGAAGCGGAACATGAATATGGGCTTAAACTGACTGAGTGGGATGCGTTGCCCAAGGCCGATGTTATTGTTGCTGCTGTATCGCATCGGCAATATCTCGGCATGCCCTTGGAAACCCTGCTGAAAAAACTGAACCCCGGAGGCGTATTCATGGATGTCAAATCAGCCTATCCGGTGGAAACCGTACAATCGTGGGGGATAAATCTGTGGCGTTTGTAACGGGCATCAAGGTCACGCTTACCGATAGGGCACAGCAGTAACATGTCTTCAGAATCATTTTTGAAATCAATCGGGTCATCGGTTTTTTGGAAAAGCTTGGATCGGTTGTCGAGTTTTATCAAGCACATTGTTATTGCCGCAACGCTTGGTTTGGGTGTCCAGCTTGATATTTTTTATATGGCCGTGGCGTTTCTGGGGGTGTTTGTTTTTTCATGGGCCCGTTTGTTTGATGTGGTAGCCGTTCCGGATATGGTCAAGGCTTGGAAGGAAGGCCGGAAAGAAGAATTTCGGCAAATTGCCTCGGGGTTATTTACTTTTTCTTTGCTGATCTCTCTTTTGCTTGCCATTATTCTCTATTTGGCAAGGACGGGAATTTCGGAGATAGCAATCGGTTTCGATCAAGACAGGAAACGTTTGCTTGCTGGGGCAATATCATGGCTCTTGCCAGTTATCATGTTGTACATTCCAATGCGTTCCATGCGTGCGGTGTTGCGTGCCCTTCGAAATTTTTCATCATCGTATCGGTCTGAATTTCTTATTAGCTTATCTACCTTGTTTTGTGTGATTGGTTTCCGGGAAGACGATCATGTATTGCTCTGGTCGTACAGTGTGGGAATAGTCGTGGCCTTTTTGTTTCTCTTGAACATCTCACGCCAATATCTTTTTCCGCTTTGCAATCCGTTTTCATTTTTTATTCGCCGCGCGTTTCGATTAGCTCCTGGACTTCTGTTGCTTCAGGGTGTTGGTTATGTGTTTGTTTTTACCGACAGGATTTTTGTTTCCTTTCTTTCGGTGGGAGAAGTGTCTGCGTTAGCTTATGGGATGATGTTGCCAGCGTTACTGCCGACTTTACTGGCATTGAGTAACTCGTTTATCACAGTCATTGCGGAGCATAATAACCATACCCAGAGAGCTGAACGCCTGAACGATCTTATCTCTATGGCGATTTATATTGGATTGGGTGGAACTGCATTCATGCTCATTGCAGGCCATAGCCTGATTCAGACCGTGTTCGAGCGGGGTGCATTCTCGGCAGACAATACTGAGAGTGTCGTTCTGGCTCTCTCGGCCTATGCTTGGTCAATTGTACCGATGCTCTTGATTACTCCTCTGGATCAGGTGTTCCAGGTGGAGCGGAAGATTGGCCTGATGGTGCGGCGCTCCACGTTTGGCTTGCTTGCAAATGTCATTTTAAGCGCTTGGTTTTTGTTCGGACTGAAGTGGGGGGTATACGGCATAGCCTTGGCAACCTCGATCAGTTATTGGTTCATGCTGTTGGCCGGTTTGTCCGGTCTGGAATATCTGGGATATAGTATTGAGAAACGCAGACATCTCAAGTGGATTGGTTGGAATGTACTGGTGCTGGTTCTTGCCAGCGGCGTGTTTTCTGCTTTGCTGCCTTCGCTCGGATCGAGCATTTTTGCGCTGTTTGTAGCGGCATTGGTGTTCGGGGGAGCAATGTTGTTGGCAGGGTTGTCCTATCGTGGTCGCGAACGGGATTTGATTAAGTCGATTATTAAGCGATGCTTGTCGCGATGAGGTTTTCCTATGATTCCAAATGTTTCGATCATTACCCCAGCCTATAATCGTGCACACACTCTTCCTCGTGTCTGGAATAGTTTGTGCAGTCAAACCGAGCAGAATTTTCAGTGGATTGTGGTTGATGATGGTTCCACAGATAATACGAAAGAAGTGATCAGCGGTTTCAATGATCCACGGATCGTTTATGTCTACCAAGACAATGCTGGTTGCAATGGCGCACGTAATCGGGGTGATCAGGAAATAAAGGCGGAATTTGTGGTTTATCTTGACAGTGACGACGAATTTTTTAATACGGGTTCACTTACAGATATGCTACATGCAATCAGAGCGACTCGGCCTGAAATTGCTTGGGTATCTTTTACATGTGTCGATGAACATGGGCAAAAAGTATCCCATCTTGAAGTTGATCAGATGGAAGCGAACTATCTTGACCATGTCTGTAGACAGAAATTTTGGGGTGAATTGTTCAATATTTATCGCAGTGATGTGCGGGCGATTTCTTCCTGGCCTTCTTATAGGGGTTTTCAATCACTGCGACATTTGCGAATCGCCCGACAAAGACCTACATTGATGATTAACCGACCTGCTCGCATTTATTATCGTCAACATGGAGATAATCTCTCATCAGCTTCGGCAACCCTGTCGCGCGCTGCTTCAATGGTAGAGGCGACGACCGAATGTATTGAAGAGCATAAATCAGCTTGGCTGAATCATTGTCCCTCTCAATTTGGAAAATACAGTTTCCATAAGTCCGTGTACTTGGCGTTATCTGGGCCAATATATTTAGCGTTACCAAGTTTGTTTCATGCATTGCGTTATGGTAAGTGGGATATTCGTAGAAAGGTTGTGTTTTTATTTTTAGCGGGTATAGTCCCTTTAAGCTTGCGGAAGAAATTATTTCTTTGGCGAGATACTTGGCGAAATCGTTTGGCTAGAAAATGATAGAATCATGAAAATTATGGTCATTATTTCTTCACTTCATCGTGGTGGCGCAGAACGTGTTGTGTCACGGTTGTCGTGTACATGGCAAGAAGTACATGATGTGTTGCTTACTGTATTCGATTCCTCAAAAATTGCCTATTCATATGGTGGGGTTTTAGTGGATTTGAAATGCCCATCCGTAAACGGCATACGAGATAAGATTGTCAATGCACTTCGTCGGGTTTTCAGATTGATAACCTTGATACGGAAGGAGAAACCTGACTGTATTATCAGTTTTATGGAAAGTGCAAATTTCCCGGTGATTTTGGCTGCATCATTGACAAATACATTGACCCGCTTGAGTGTAAGTGTCCGCAACAATCCGGAACACTTTGGACTGATTCAGCGTTACTTGATGTTTTTCCTCTATCGTCTTCCAAAGCGTGTTGTGGCTATTTCGCAAGGCGTGCTTCTTACCTTGAAAAAAATGAAAGTTCCATGTGAAAAACTGTTTTTCATTCCTAATCCTGCTCCGGGCGGACTGAGGAAAGTAGAGAACAAAGAAGAGAAAAACATCCCTCGTCCTTCCCGCTATATTCTCGGCGTTGGTAGATTGCATCCACAAAAAAGGTTCGATAGGCTGATGGCTGTTTTTGCCGGCATTGATGATCCGGATATGTTCTTGGTCATCCTTGGCGAAGGGGATGAACGAGCAAACCTGGAGAGTTTGGCCAGACAACTGAAAATCGACACGCGGCTTATAATGCCTAGTGTAGTGGATGATATTGCACCCTGGTACGAAAATGCGCTTTGTTTCGTGCTGAGTTCTGAGTATGAAGGGTGGGGGAATGTGCTCATTGAGGCAATGAATTGGCGCTGCCCGGTGGTTAGTTTCGATTGTCCTTATGGCCCAAGTGAAATTATAGAATCCGGAGTTTCTGGTCTTCTGGTTCCAGAGGGTGATATTCCTGCTCTGCGTAGGGCGATTTTGGAAGTAATTAACAGTGATACGATGAGGGAGAAATTTGTGAAAGAATCGTTGCTTAGATTGAAACAATTTGATGTGAATCAAATAGCAAAAATGTGGCTCGATTAATTTTTCATGTAATGAATAAGGTGCTTCATGAAAAACGAGAATGTTGGAGATTTCTATTTTTATAGAGGATGTATCGTCTATGTTTTGAGTATCTTTTTACATGCACTGGATTTTAATGGTCTCTTATTATTGTCTGTGCCTGTTTTCTAACTATTTTTTCCGTTGATTCGTATGCCTACAAAAATATTGTTTGTTATAACTAGTCTGAGCACAGGCGGTGCGGAAAGTATGCTGTTCAGAATACTGGAAAGGATCGATCGTTCTGTATATCTCCCATATGTTATTTCTTTGACAACGCGTGGTGATTTTGGAGTACGTATTAATGCTTTAGGGATTCCTGTTGAGATCTTTGAAATTAGATGGAATTTGTCTAGTTTATGTAAACTATATCACTTAACGATGCGGATTCGTACTTTAAAACCAGATATTGTTCATACTTGGTTATATCATGCGGATGCATTGGGCGGTTTGACAGCTCGTCTGGCAGGCGTAAAAAAAATCGCATGGTGTTTGCGTAATGGGAAAATAGATAAGAATTCTTCATTTTTTTCCAGAAAAATTGGCCTCCCTTTGTGTTCATTTTTTTCGAGATTTATACCGGATAAAATTGTTACCTGCTCACAGGATGCAATGCGTTTTCATACCAAAATCGGTTATCCGATGAGAAAAATGGTATTGATTCCAAATGGTTTTGATTTATCTCTATACAAGCCAGATTCTTCCGCAAAGGTAAAATTACGGACTGAATTGGGGGTGGATGCCCGAACGTTATTGATTGGGATGATTGCTCGTTTTCATCCGCTGAAAAATTATGCGGGTTTTCTTGAAGCAGCCACCCTGTTGTCACGTAATATTCCTGATGCAAATTTTGTGCTTGTCGGTGCTGCTCTTGATGAAAACAATGCTGTATTAGTGGAAAATACAAAACGTAACGGTATCAGAGAGAAAGTTCATTTTTTAGGATTACGCAAGGATATTCCTTATATCATGAGTGGCCTGGATATTGTTGCTTCTTCTTCTTTTTCAGAAGCGTTTCCGAATGTACTTGGAGAGGCAATGGCTTCCGGTGTGCCCTGCGTAGTAACGGATGTGGGGGATTCTGCTTACATAGTGGGAGATACAGGGGAGGTGGTAGCGTCCGGAGACATGCCAGAGTTAGCTGCTGCTATTGAAAGGCTGCTTCGCCTTTCGTCAACGGAACGCATTGCGTTGGGAGTGCGCGCGCGTGAGAGAATCAACCATTTATTTAACATTGAAAATATTGTTGCTCAGTATGAGTCCTTTTATAGAGATTTACTGCAGTGTTAGAATTCATCCCATATATTTTCCCGTTCACGGTGACGAAAATTGCTTCGTCGCTTCACTCCTCGCAATGACATAACAGGAAGGTTTTTTTTCAGGCACAAATTTTTATGAATGTTTTTCTGACTGGCGGTATGGGCTATATCGGTAGCCATGTAGCAACAGTGCTGCTTCAGACAGGGCATCGTGTCGTCCTCTACGACAACCTGTGCAACAGCGATGTCAGTGTGTTAGCTCGCATTAAGCAGATCACCGGCAAAACACCAGCTTTCATTCAGGCGGATATTCGCGCGACGAAAACGCTTGCGGATGCCTTGAAACAGTATGAAGTTGAAGCAGTGCTGCATTTCGCCGGACTGAAAGCAGTGGGCGAGTCGGTGGAAAAACCGATCGAGTACTACGCTAACAATGTTGAAGGCACGGTAAGCTTGTTGGAAGCTATGTGCGAAGCGGGGGTACGCTCGTTGGTCTTCAGCGGCAGCGCTACGGTATATGGCGAGCCTCAATATCTGCCGCTGGATGAAGCGCATCCGCTTTCCGCGACCAATCCCTATGGCCGCACCAAGTTGCACATCGAAGAGATGCTGCGCGATCTGTCCGTTTCCGACCCGCTCTGGCGCATCGCCTGTCTCCGCTATTTCAATCCGGTGGGCGCGCACGAAAGCGGCTTGATCGGGGAAAACCCGGTGGGTATCCCCAACAACCTGATGCCTTACATTGCGCGAGTTGCGGCGGGAGAACTCAAGGAACTTTCCGTATTTGGCAACGATTACCCAACGCTGGACGGAACCGGGGGGCGCGACTATATTCACGTCATGGATCTGGCGGAAGGCCATGCGGCGGCGCTTGCCTGGCTTGCCGAGCATCCCGGCTGGCATGCGATCAACCTTGGGACGGGGCAAGGGTATAGTGTGCTGGACATGGTGGCGGCATTCGCCAGAGCCAGCGCCCGTGCCGTGCCTTTCCGGATTGTGCCGCGCCGCGCGGGCGATGTGGCGGTTTGCTATGCCGATCCTGGGAAAGCCTTTCGGGAGTTGGGCTGGCGGGCGCGGCGCGATCTTTTGGAGATGTGCGCGAGCGCCTGGAAGTTCCAGAAACAGTTTTAATCGTTTTGATCGAGGACAAGTTTTTCATAGGCAGCGTTGAAAAAATGTGCGGATTGACAGGATTTTTATGGGGAGAATCCCTGCCGGAACCGGAAGCTGTTATTTGCGGTATGGCTGGTATGCTTGCCCATCGCGGCTCGGACGACGCAGGAGTCTGGATTGACTGTGAGGCAGGGGTTGCCCTGGCAAATCGGCGTCTTTCTGTCCTTGATCTGTCTTCCGCGGGGCATCAGCCGATGGTGTCTGTCTCTGGGCGCTATGTCATCGCCTATAACGGTGAAATATATAACCACCTTGATTTGCGCCTCGAACTAGAGGGGATGAATGCCGCGCCCGCTTGGCGCGGGCATGCCGACACGGAAACCTTGTTGGCGGGTTTTGAAGCCTGGGGCATCAAGGAAACAGTCAAACGGGCGACCGGCATGTTCTCTTTCGCGCTCTGGGATCGTCAGGGAGGCGTGTTGACTCTGGGGCGGGATCGGTTGGGGGAGAAACCGCTATATTACGGTTGGCAGGGGAATACGTTTCTGTTTTCTTCCGAGTTGAAAGCCATTGAAGCGCATCCTGGCTTTTCTGGACAGATAGATCGCGGAGCTGTCGCGTTGCTCATGCGACATAATTGTATCCCCGCTCCTTATTCGATCTACCAAGGCATCCGCAAGCTGCTACCCGGTTCCCTGCTGACCGTCAGTAGGCAGAAACGCGATGAAATGCCAATTCGCTATTGGGATGTGCGCGAGGTCGTGGCGGACGGATTAGCGCGGCCTTTTGAAGGGACGCCCGATGAGGCGGTTGGGATGCTGGAGGCGCTTCTGTCTGCTTCCATCCGACGGCAGATGGCGGCGGATGTGCCTTTGGGGGCTTTCCTCTCCGGGGGGGTTGATTCTTCTACCATCGTTGCCCTGATGCAGTCGCTGTCAAACCGTCCCGTGCACACGTTTTCCATCGGCTTTCACGAGGCCGAATACGATGAGGCAAAGTATGCCGCTGCCGTGGCAAAATATTTGGAAACGGAACATACCGAACTGATTGTGACACCACAGCAGGCGATGGATGTCATTCCACGTTTGCCAGAACTGTACTGCGAACCTTTTTCAGACTCCTCGCAAATCCCCACTTTTCTGGTTAGCCAGCTTGCGCGGCAACATGTGACGGTTTCCCTTTCGGGAGATGGGGGTGATGAACTATTTGGCGGCTATAACCGCCATGTGCTTGGACAGCACTGGTGGGGAGGGCTGTCGCGCGTTCCTGCCTGGTTACGAGCCTGTTCGTCGAGAGGAATATCGGCTTTGTCGCCAACCACATGGAATCGGATTTTGAAACCGATTGGTTGGTTGTTGCGTCGCAGGGCGTGGAATCCGGGAGAGCGACTGCATAAGGGGGCGGCGGTCATAGGCGCGCGTTCTTCGGCAGAACTATATCGTCTGTTGGTGAGCCATTGGTATTCGCCAGCCTCGTTGGTGCTGGGAGCACAAGAGCCGCCAACCGTGTTGACGTCCCCGGAACTTCAACCGGACACGGATCATTTTGTGCATCAGATGATGGCAATGGATCTGGTGACCTATTTGCCGGATGATGGTCTGGTCAAGGTTGAACGGGCAGCGAAGGGCGTGAGCCTGGAGACGCGCGTCCCATTTTTGGATCATCAGGTGGTCGAGTTTGCCTGGAGGCTGCCCCTGGAATACAAGTTGCGCGAAGGTGTGGGGAAATGGCCATTGCGGCAGGTGTTGTACAGACACGTTCCACGGGAATTGATCGAGCGACCGAAAATGGGATTTGGCGTATCGATTGATAACTGGTTGCGCGGCTCGTTGCGGGATTGGGCGGAAAGCCTGTTGTCGGAAGAGAGGATACGAAGGGAAGGCTTCTTCGATCCCGCGCCTATCCGCGAGAAATGGAATGAACATCTTTCTGGACGACGTAATTGGCAATACCTGCTTTGGGATGTGTTGATGTTTCAGGCGTGGTTTGAGCATCAAAATAGATACAAATCGTTTGGAGGAAAACGTGCAAAACTCGACATTTAAGAGCGATAAAAAAAATCTCAAAAGACTGTTACTTGTTATCAGTTCTATTTTATTGTTATCCATTGGATTTTGGTATGCTGAAGGTCGGAATGTACTTCAGGAACTTGGGCGCTTCCCTTTGTGGACAATATGTTTGATGCTAGTTTTTTTCATATTGAATCTACTGGTGGTTTCTTTCCGTTCGTGGCGTCTTCTTGCTTGTTTCGGAATCTATTTGCCTAGAGGCGTTGTTTTCAATGCACTATTGCAGAGTTGGTTTCTATCTTTGTTTATGATTTCTCTTGTGGGGCAAATCATTGGGCTGCATGCAGTATTGCGAAATCATGGTGTTTCGTCCATTGTTTCCGCAATGCTTGTTATCGTTGAGCGTTTTGTTATGTTTTTTGTGTGTGGTAGCTTGTGTTTATTCGGTATTATTTGGTTGCTAGATATTACAGTAGTTTCTGGGTTTTTTGACCGGTTTTCATTTTTTCAGGCATGTATGGTGATATTTTTGAGTCTTATGCTCAGTATAAAGATAGGGAGATCGAAATATGAGACAGAATTATTGCCGCTAATTTGTTCAGTGAAAAGTATAAAAAATTCCGTGACGATTGGTTTGATTACCTTGATATCGCAGACACTGATACTTGGAGCCTTTGTTCTTTTAGGTACAACACTAGCGCCCGATGCGAAATATGTCGACCTGCTCGCAGCGGCAGCGATTACAAGTTTTGCTGCAAGCATGCCAATTAGTATTGGAGGTTGGGGGGTACGTGAGCTGGTGGCAGTTTTTGCATTTGGAAAAATCGGTATTCCTGCCCCATCTGCGATGGCAATATCAATATTAATTGGATTGGGATCAACAGGAGTAATACTTGCTGCTTATCCGCTAATTTTTAGAAAAAGTCTATTGCAAAGCAAGGAAAATGAGCAATTTACAAATTTATTGCCAGGGTTGTCAGGTCATATACCAATAGAGAAAATTGGCGTTTTGATCATTTCGATAGCAGTAGGCGTATTGGTTTTCTTTCAGTTTCATGTTACCTTGTTCAGTACGGATCTTTCTTTGAATTTTTCTGATGCTTTTGCGCTTATCGCTTTGACGACAGTTGTGATACATTGCATCGGTACGCGAACCTTTCCTGTTTGGCGTATCCGAGAATTCAACATAATATTGTTACTTTTCAGCGGGTTGTTAGTATTTTCCTTCTTTTGGGGGGTGCGAACTATTGGGGTGACACAGTGGGCGTTGTCTGGGCGTTTATTTGGATGGCTGATACTGCTTGGATATCTTAGTATTGGATTATTGACTATTTCTTATCTTGGTTTGCGTGGTATCCGCCGGTTTTTTGAAACTGCTGTCATAACGGCCAGCTTTATCGTGTTGTTACAAATAATTTTCAGATCTATGGCGTCTTTGGGTTGGATTGATACTGAAGGAGTGACAGCTCATTTCGAGGGATATGCTGCTAACCGTAATGCTTTCGCATTTCAGATGTTGATGTGTTCTATATTGTTGGTAGCTTACTTTAACTGTCAAAAAGGTCGAGGCTTAAAATTTTTAACAGCAGCATATTCATCAACACATCAAGGTATCTCAAAATTTTTGGATATTAATAGAAATAAATTGTTTGTTTTTTTTCATGGACTAGTTTTAGTAGGTATTATTTTTAGTGGTTCTCGTGCGGGAACTTTATGCGCTATTATACTGCTTTTATTTTCCTTTTTTAATTGGAAGTGTTTTACTTGTCGACGTAGCTTGCTGTTTAGCCTTATTTGTACTGTTTTTATTTGGATATTTTCTGTTTATACGGTAGAGGTTATTGCTTACGTAGAAGATTTTGTTCATGATATTCAAAGTGCTCAAAGTGCTCGTAAAACTCTAAAAGCACGAAATATTAAAATTCAGAGTAATCTGTCAAGTGCTGAATCGGATCATGTAAGGGGTGAAACTATTTTGCGTGGTATTGAAATGTGGCAGAATTCTCCTTGGTTAGGTGCGGGTTTAGGGGTATTTATCGCGAAAAGTACGCGCTGGTACAAAGAACCAATTGTTATTCATTGTACTCCAGTATGGCTTTTAGCCGAATTTGGTATTATTGGGCTTCTTATAGTTTTCTCGTGTTTTGTTAGAATAATTGTGTTGGCATGCCAACGCTGGCGTACAGCGCCGCAGTATCGAGTTATTGTTTTGTTATTGGGTGTTTTCTCTATCTTCTGTCTTGTACATGAAATTTTTTATCAGCGGATTTTTTGGTTGATGCTGGGCATGTGTTTGGCACTACCTCTTCGTGCTTTCCGTATAAAAAAACCAGAACTACTGCCTTTCAATCTGAGGGAATCTCCTGATGAAAGAGATCATCGCGTGCCCAGACTTTTGTTTGTCGTAAATGACGCTGGTTATTTTCTCTCTCATCGTCTACCGATTGCCGTGGCTGTACAGAATGCCGGGTTTGAGGTGCATATCGCTGCGCCAGAGAGGAACAAAAAGGAGGTCTTGCGCGAATACGGGTTTGCGTACCATCCTTGGCCGCTAACGCGGAGCGGCAAGAATCCTTTTTTTGAAATCATGCTGATCTGGAAATTGGCACGAATTTTTCGGCATGTGAAACCGGATATCCTGCATCTGATAACAATCAAACCGATGCTCTACGGCGGCATTGCGGCACGGCTAACAAGTATTGGCACAGTGGTGGCGGCTGTGACGGGGTTGGGTTTTATTTTTTCGAACAATGGCGTTACTGCTCGTGTGTTGCGTTTTCTGGTTTCCATGCTTTACCGCACCGCGTTAAGTCAGCCAAGGTTATGCGTGATTTTTCAGAATAATGATGATGCAAAAATTGTGTCATGTCTGGCTGGATTGAAACCGGAAAATATGTGCTTGATTCGCGGCGCCGGTGTGAATCTGACGGAGTATGCCTTCGAGTCGTTACCGCTCGATGTTGGACTGCCTATCGTTGTATTGGCGGCGCGTCTTTTGAAACCGAAGGGTGTATTGGAGTTTGTTGCAGCGGCACAGAAGCTACGCGAACGGGGCATCAAGGCGCGCTTTGTGCTCGTGGGTTTACCCGATGAAAAAAATCCTGAGACAGTGAGCAAGGACTTCATTGCTGCGTGTGTTGAGGGCGGTATTGTCGAGCATTGGGGACATCGAAGCGATATGCCGGAAATCTTGCGGCGGTCTTCCCTGGTAGTTCTACCTTCTTATCGAGAGGGGATGCCAAAGGTATTGCTTGAGGCCGCTGCTAGCGGGCGCGCAGTGATCACGACAGATGCTCCCGGCTGCCGTGACGCGATCATTCCCGGTGTGACAGGCTTGCTGGTTCCTCCCCGTGATGCCGGAGCTTTGGCCGACGCGATGGAACGATTACTGTGTGACCGGGAGCGCTTGCAGACGATGGGTAAAGCGGGGCGGGAACTGGCCGAGCGAGAATTTGACGTGCGCGGGGTGGTGGACAGGCATCTGGAGATTTACCGGGAACTGCTCGCGAAAAAGGAAATATCGTGAAGTGCCTCGTTACCGGCGCGAATGGTTTTATTGGCGCTCATCTCGTCCGCACTCTTCTTGATGCGGGTCATGAAGTCAGGGCAGTGGATTGTTCGGAACCGATAGGGAACATTGCCGCCGAAGGGCTGGAAAACGTCCAGGTAGCGCGAAGCGCGGTCGATCCCGCACTCTGGCAAGCGGTTTGCGAGGATGTGGAGGTGATTTTTCATCTCGCCGGACGCGCTCATCATGGAAGCGACTCTTCGTCGTCTGCGCGTTCGGTTTATTTCCGGGACAATTTCGAGATGACCCGCGCCCTGGCGGAAGCGGCGCTGAAGGCACGGGTACGCCGCTTTGTTTTTGTCAGTTCTGTGACTGTTTACGGTACGGGTTCGGTTACTGGTGGGGTGTTCCTGGAGGATTCGCCTGTCGCACCGCACCCTGACGACGTTTACGCACAGTCCAAACTGGCAGCGGAGGCATTTTTGTTGTCTTGTTCTGCCTTGGAGCCGGTTGTCGTCCGTTTACCGCTTGTCTACGGCCCGGGGGTCAAGGGGAATATGGCTTTGCTCATGCGGCTGGCACGAAGTGGCTTGCCTTTGCCATTGGCAGGGATCGACAACCGTAGAAGTTTTATCAATATCCCCAACTGCGTGGATTTTATTCACGCCGCTGCTTGCCATTCGGGAGCGGGCGGGCGGGTTTTGCTGGCATCCGACCAGGAGGATGTGGCGACAAAGGATTTGATCCGTATGATTGCCCGCGAATCGGGAAAATCTGCGCGGCTTTTTCCATTACCGTCCGGACTTCTCAAAATGGCCTGTTCCCTGCTTGGGTTGGGCGCGCGTTTTGAGAAACTGGCGGGCAATTTTCAGGTCGATCCCGCTGCCTCCTGCGCTCTTCTCGATTGGTCGCCCAGGGTTAGCTTGGCCGAAGGTGTCGCCCAGATGTGCGCGGAATGCAAAGGGGCGTGATTCGTCATGCAGCGTTTTTTCGATCTCGTTTTTTCCGTGGTCGGTTTGATTTTGGGCGGGCCGCTTCTTCTGCTGCTATGGTTCGTGGGGCTTTTCATGATCGGTTCGCCCCTATTCCGGCAGACGCGGGTAGGTAGGCATCAAAAACCCTTCGTTCTCGTAAAATTCCGCACGATGAGGCCAGGTACGGCCTCAGTGGCTTCACACCTGGCCGATGCCGCTTCCATTACTCGGTGGGGACGCTTTTTGCGCCGAACGAAACTCGACGAATTGCCGCAGTTGTGGAATGTGTTGAAAGGCGAGATGAGTCTGGTCGGCCCGCGCCCCTGCCTTTTCAATCAGGAAGAACTTATCCGGGAGCGCGCCAAAAGGGGCGTGTTTGAGGCGCGTCCCGGCATCACCGGGCTGGCGCAGACAAGGGGGGTCGATATGTCGACTCCTGCGTTGCTGGCGGAAACAGACGCCGCCATGCTTACCAGCCTTCGGTTGCCGGATTATTTCCGCTACATTTTTCTTACGGTTGCGGGGCGAGGGCAAGGCGACCGCGCGCCTTCTCGGTGATGGGTATGTCTGCTTCGTTTCAGGCTAGGGCGGATCAAAATGAGGGATTCTGAATGAACTATCGTAGAGAAATAGATGGTTTGCGTGCCATTGCCGTGCTGTCAGTCATTTTGTTTCATGCTGGGTTTAAGTGGATAAAAGGCGGATTTATTGGCGTTGATGTCTTTTTTGTCATCAGTGGTTATCTGATTACCAACATAATACTTTCCGAGTGCGAAGCGGGTACATTTACATTGAAGGGTTTTTACGAAAGAAGGGTTCGTCGCATCTTGCCAGCCTTATTTTTTGTATTGTTATGCAGTTTTCCCGCAGCCTATATTTTACTTTTTCCCGATCAGATGACACGTTTCGCAAAGAGTTTTCTTGCGGGACTCTTCTTCGTTTCAAATTATTATTTCAGATCGAATCTTGGTTATTTTGCGCCGAATGCGGAAGAAGAGCCATTATTGCATCTTTGGAGCCTTGCGGTTGAAGAGCAGTATTATATTTTCTTTCCATTATTGGCAGTATTTTTGTGGCGCAGGAAAGAATGGAATTTTAATGTGGTGAAGCTAATATGGCGGCATCGGTCTTGGGGGTTTGTCGCTGTCGTGTTATTCATATCCGTTGCGAGTTTCATTTATGCTGAACGCAAGCCGGGGGGGGGGGGGAACCCTGTTTTACGATACACGGGGGCGTGTTTGGGAATTATTTATTGGTTCATTCTCGGCGATTTACTTACGTGGCCGGAAACGTATGCCTGGGCGTCTGCTTGCTGAGTGTGGTTCGGCTTTAGGTCTTTTGCTGATCTTGTGCGCTTGTTATGGCATAAATAAGACTTTACCATTTCCGGGGCGTTGGGCTTTATTCCCTACATTGGGCGCGGCATTGGTCATTCTTTTTGCTTCTCCTGTTACCCTGACAGGGCGTTTGTTATCGACTCGGATTCTGGTTGGCGTGGGGCTGATCAGTTATAGCGCCTATTTGTGGCACTGGCCATTGTTTGTGTTTGCCCGCATTGCTATTGAGAAACCCTCTCTTTGGGCGTTCACAGGATTGTCAGCGTTGTCTCTGGGATTGGCGTTTATTTCCTGGCGTTACGTGGAACGTCCATTTCGTGATCGTCAATTGTTCCAGCGGCCTCAGATATTTCGTTTTGCTGCTGTGGGCGCGACATTGCTGGTGATTGTCGGATGCGTTGGTTTGAATGGTATCCCTTCGCGTTTTAACGCGGAGGATGCGGATTTGCTGGTTTCACATCAAGAGCGGACCCGTTGGGTTACCGCTCGTCACGATCAATTGAAAGGAATTAATCATTTTAGCGGGGAGAAAAAATTACGTGTGTTATTACTGGGAGATAGTTTCTCCGAAGACTTTATGAATATCTTAGGGGAAGTGGGATTGTTGTCTGATGCAGAAATTAGGGTTCGTTACATACCTTTTAGTTGTCAGATTTATTTGGACAAAGAAAATGGTATGAATTTTATTGAGGAAAAAGACAGTCCTTTTTGTACAGAAGTATACGGTGAAAATTTCTATCCAAGTCTTCAGCCAGTCATACAGGATGCAAATATAATTATATTCGTAGCGGCATGGAAAGAGTGGGCGGCTCGTCGTTTCCCAGAGACGGTAAAGAATCTCGATATTCCTGATTTGGCGCGAGTCATCGTGATTAACAGGAAATATTTTGGCACGATAAGAAGACGAGATTACATCGGTTTGTTGCTTCATGAAAAAACTGCATTACGGAATAGAGTTGATGATAGTATTATCAATATAAACGAAATATTAAGTACAGGGTTGAAAGCTGTATCTAATGTTGAGTTTATTGATTTATATGGGTTGATTTGTGGTATGGATTCACGAACCTGTCCGGTTTTTTCGCCGGATGGGAAACTTCTATCGCACGATGGTAATCATTTGACGCAAGCCGGGGCAGCTTATATTGGTAGGTTGTTGAAACAGCATCCGGTGTTCAAAGCGCTTGAGGAAGAATCATCAGCTTGGAAAGGAAATTGATTTCTACCACTTTCCTCGCCAACTGTTCAGCCCCATGCTATAGCGAAAAAGACCTGACCCGAGTACAGAACAAGTCAAATCTTGTACGGGGCGCGGATACCCGATTCGTCCGCAGGCAAGTCTTTTGTATTGCGCGAAATGAACAGAAGCGAGTGAACCTGTGCCGTTGCCCACGCGATGACGTCGGGCTAACGGGCTCGCTTGGTCTTGCGAATCTCGACAACGTGATTGGCGATGACATCAAACGAGCCAAGCTATGCGCGTATCGTTTCATCTTCCTCAGTCAGACCCCAGGCTCCGATGACTCCTCATCTAGTCGTTTCATGTAAAATGATTTCATGATAGTCTATCACTTTTCTCACTTAATCGAAGTAACATGTCATCTGAAAAATACAAAAATTCCATTTTTATAAACCCGCAGACCGTGATGCTCATGATTTCTGCGGCTGCCACAGTTTTGATTCTGATCTGGGTTTTAAGATATTGCTTTTACGGCATTGATTTTACTGACGAGTCTTTTTATTTAGTCTGGATTACAAACCCATTTCTGTATGATGTTTCAGTTTCACAGTTTGGTTATATTTACCATCCCGTTTTCGTGCTTCTGAATGGCAATATCGCCGTCTTTCGACAGGCTAATATATTGATTACATTTGGGCTGTCATGGTGGTTGTCCTTTATTTTTTTGAAATTGCTAGTACCCGAAAACGGCGCACAGAAAGCATGTTTGCATATTATATCAATGGGGTTAGCTATAATTTCTATTATTTTTGTTACTTACTATGCTCGTTGGTTGCCAACGCCGAGCTACAATAGCTTGGCATTTCAGGCTTTGCTGGTTGCTGCCATAGGCTTACTCTTGGCCGATAAAGCCAACTCTTCCAGAAGTGCGGTCGGCTGGGTAATGATAGGCGTAGGCGGTTGGCTTGCATTCATGGCAAAGCCAAGTACTGCACTTGCACTTGCTGTTGGAGTTCTTGTCTACCTTGTGATTGCACGTAAGTTTTCGGTTCGCATGATTTTGCTTGCCATCATAAGCGCGCTTGTATTGCTTCTGATTAGTGCTTTACTGATAGACGGTTCAGTATTAAAGTTTGCTGAAAGGTTGCGGTTGGGAATTGAGTTTACGAGCCTTATGGAGGGAGGACATACGCTGAGACAAATAATTCGTGTAGATACTTTTTACATTGAGCCACAAGTAAAACTAGCAATTTTTTTCTTGGCTGTAGCGTCGTTTATTGCAACGAAAGGTGCTTATCTTGGTACAAAAAAAGGAATAGCTTTATCTCTGCTGATATCTTTTGTATTTTTATGCTTGATTGCTCTACTTGCTCTGGGTGCAATTCAACGAACGGCAAGCTTTGGCAATTTTCAGGGGATGTTAATCTTTAGCGCAGTATTTTCTGCAATAGCGATAGGCTTGGTTTTTGGGCGTAGAAAACTATTAAACAACATTTCTTCTGCACAATGGAGTCTTGCTCTGCTATTTTTTGCATTGCCGCACATTTATTCATTTGGTACGACCAGCAATTATTGGGCACGAGGAACTTCTGTTTCTATCTTTTGGCTGCTTGCCGCTCTCATTATACTTGCTCCATTGCTTCGTGAAAAAGCAAAATGGTCGTTTGCAATACCGCTTGTGATTACTGCCCAGACTGTAACAGCAATACTTTTACAAACAGGCTTGGAACACCCATACCGGCAACCTCACTCCCTCAGGCTAAATGATTCCATAGCAGAAATCGGGAGTACAGGTTCAAACCTGGTGCTCTCGGCTGGATACGCTCAATACGTTGAAAATGCCAAGGCCGCTGCAAAAAGAGCTGGCTTTGAAGCGGGTACCCCAATGATTGATTTGTCTGGTCAGTCACCTGGAATTCTTTTTGCTTTAAGAGCCGAGAGTATCGGTCAAGCCTGGATCATTGGTAGGTATCCAGGCAGCTTGAACTTAGCCAGGGCAGCTTTGGGTCGTGCATCGTGTAGGCAAATTGCTGCTGCCTGGGTACTGTTTGAGCCGGATGGCCCGCGTAGCATCCCGGTTGAGGTTATGGATAGTTTGGGTGCCGAATTTCCCGCAAACTATAAAGTTGCAGGTTCTTGGCAAACGGCCGAAGGGGCTGGTGGTTATGCTGCCAGCAGAACTCAGGTTCTGTACTCTCCCGTCGCGCCAAACGAAACGCTGGAGGCTTGCCGGGCCATACGAGAAAAGAGCAAGGAATGAAGAAAGTAGCCATCGTTCAGTCCAACTACATCCCGTGGAAGGGCTACTTTGACATGATTGCCGCTGCGGATGAGTTTATTCTCTACGACGACATGCAGTACACTCGCCGTGACTGGCGAAACCGCAACCAGATCAAAACGCCTCAAGGGGTTCAGTGGCTGACGGTTCCTGTTCGAGTGAAAGGGAAATACCATCAAAAGATTCGTGAGACTGAGGTCGACGGCTTTGACTGGGCGGCTGCTCATTGGAAAATTTTGGTGCAGAACTATCGCCGAGCCTCTCACTTTGCTGAAATATCTGAGTGGCTGGAACCGCTTTACCTCAACGAGTCCTATAATCGCCTTTCGCAGCTCAATCGCTGTTTCATTGAGGCAGTCTGTCGCTATCTGTCGATCAAAACCGTAATTTCCAATTCGTGGGACTACAAGTTGGTGGATGGTAAGACAGAACGCCTTGCTGGCCTCTGCGTTCAAGCGGGTGGCACTGTGTATATCTCTGGCTCTGCCGCGAAGGCTTATGTGGATGAACAAGTCTTTGTAGACAAGGGGGTAGAACTTACATGGTTTGATTACATCGGTTACCCGGAATACCCGCAACTTTGGGGTGAATTCATTCATGGTGTTACCATTCTCGATCTCTTGTTCAACTGCGGTAAGGACTCGCCACGTTATATGAGGTATGTGGCATGAAACTATCCATTGTTGCAACCCTGTACCAGTCTGCCCCTTACATCAACGAGTTTTATGAGAGGGCAAGTGCTGCCGCGCGCCAATTGGTGGGGGAGAATTTTGAGATCGTTCTTGTGAATGATGGCTCGCCTGACAACAGTCTTGACTTGGCGGTAAAACTCACTGAGATGGACGCTCATGTAGTTGTCGTCGACCTGTCGCGTAACTTTGGTCATCACAAGGCCATGATGACTGGCTTGGCTCATGCGAAGGGGCAACGAGTTTTCCTGATTGATAGTGATCTTGAGGAAGAGCCGGAGTGCTTGTCAAGCTTCACAGCGCAGATGGATCAAGAAGCCTGTGACGTGGTTTATGGGGTTCAAGAACGCAGAAAAGGGGGATGGTTCGAGCGCGTTAGCGGTCGGTGCTTCTATCGCTTTTTCAATGCACTGACGGGTCTTGCGCTGCCAGAAAATATAGTGACAGCTCGTCTCATGACCCGGCGCTACGTTGATGCGTTACTCCGGCATCAGGAGAGAGAAGTGTTCATGGCCGGTCTGTGGCACACCACCGGCTTTACACAGCATGCTCAAACAATCACAAAGCACAGTACGAGTGAAACCACTTATTCCTTCCGAAGAAAAATCTCTGTGTTGGTAAACTCAGTGACTTCATTCAGCAATGCTCCCTTGATCAGTATTTTCTATATTGGTGTGTCCATATCACTGTTTGCGTTATTTTATATTGCCTATTTGCTCATTCGCTGGCAGTTTTTTGCAAAACCTTTGAGCGGATGGACATCCACCATAGCCTCCATTTGGTTGTTGGGCGGACTGATTATTTCATTTATCGGTGTGATTGGTATTTATCTGTCGAAGATTTTTTCGGAAACGAAGCAGCGACCCTACACTATTGTGAGACAGATTTATGAACAACAACAAAATTGATTTACTCAATGATGTTGCTGCTTATTACTCCGGGAAACTGGCGGAACATGGAGAGACGGCGCGAGGAGCCGACTGGAATAGTGAAGAGGGGCAGATTTTGCGCTTTGAACAGCTTTGCAAAATAGCTCAAGATGCCGAAGGCGGGTTTTCGGTGAATGACCTGGGCTGCGGTTATGGTGCTCTGTTGGATTATCTGACATCTAGGCATTCGATTTCTTCGTATCTTGGAATCGATGTTTCCGAAAATATGGTGCGTGCTGCTCAGTTGTGCCACAAAGATGCACCCGAAGTACGGTTCATCACTGCGTCTGAACCTGACCAGATGGCAGATTACGGGATTGCAAGTGGCATATTCAATGTTCGGCTCGATCGAGGCGATACTGAATGGTTATGCCATTTGCAAGCTATGTTGGATACGCTGGATCGGACAAGTCGGCGTGGCTTTGCCTTCAACTGTTTGACATCGTACTCCGACGAAGACAAAAAGCGCGATTACCTTTACTATGCTGATCCATGCCTGTTGTTTGATCTTTGCAAGTGTCGTTACTCCCGTCACGTTGCCCTGTTGCATGACTATGGTCTCTATGAGTTTACCATTCTTGTCAGGAGGCTCCGATGAAAACAAAGCTGATCATTTTTGGAGCAGGCGATATTGCCCAGCTTGCTCATTACTACTTCAGTACCGACTCTCATTACGAGGTGGTTGCCTTTACGGTCGATGCGGGCTACATCGAAAAGCCTGAGTTTTGCGGCTTGCCGCTGGTGCCTTTTGAGGATGTTTCCAGCATATATTCACCTGAAAATTTTAGTTTGTTTATTGCTCTGAGTTACTCAAAAATCAATGCGATACGGAAAGCCAAGTACTTGGCAGCAAAAGAGTTTGGTTACGAACTTGCAAGCTATGTTAGTTCCCGGGCAACTGTACTCAACCAAAATCAAATTGGCGAAAACTGCTTCATCTTTGAAGACAACACGATTCAGCCTTTCGTGAAGATAGGAAATAACGTGACTTTGTGGAGTGGCAATCATATAGGACACCACTCAGTCATCATGGATCACACATTTATAGCCTCCCATGTGGTGGTCTCGGGCGGTGTGGAAATAGGTGAGCAATGTTTTATCGGTGTGAACGCTACGTTGCGTGACCACATTAAAGTTGGAGATCGATGTGTTATTGGCGCAGGGGTGTTGCTGCTCGCAGATGCCGCTCCCGAGGGCGTCTATATTGGCGCGGCTACCGAGCGTTCAAAGGTGCCAAGTACCAAGTTGAGGGGGATATGAAGCAGCGTTGGAGGAAGCTTGGTCTGATTTTTTGCCCATCTGGAGAACAGGATTGGTTGCAATCCCATGCGGCGGTGCCTATTGCGGAACATGTCGAGGGGAATATCTTTAATATCTACTTCAGTTCCAGGAATAAGCGAAGCGAGAGCCATACGGGTTGCTTGAAAATAGATATAACTCGGCCACAACGAATTCTCGAACTGTCAACTACCCCGATTCTATGCCCTGGCGATTTAGGCGGGTTTGACGATAGTGGCGCAATGGCCACTTGGCTTGTTCATCATAATGGTGAGAGGTTTCTTTACTACATCGGATGGAATCTCGGAGTGACCGTTCCATTCAGAAACTCCGTTGGTTTGGCAGTCAGCCAAGATGGAAAGACGTTCAAGAAATTCGCTAATGGCCCGATACTTGATCGCACGATGTCAGAACCGCACTTTGCTGCCAGCTGTTGTGTCATTCCCGGCTATGACAAGTGGCGGATGTGGTATCTGTCCTGCACTGGCTGGAGAATTCGATACGGTAAACCTGAGCATCGCTACCATATCAAATATGCTGAATCGTTAGACGGTATCTCGTGGAAAAGAGAAGGGATCGTTGCTATAGATTATTCAGATGAAACGGAGTATGCGATTTCGAGGCCGTCAGTAATCCGGGACGAAGACTGTTGGAGAATGTGGTACTCATATAGAGGTTCTTCATATCGTATCGGTTACACAGAATCATATGATGGACGCAAATGGAACCGACTTGATACTCACTGTGGTATCGATATATCAAGTTCTGGCTGGGATTCTGAAATGATCGAATACCCATTCGTGTTCGATCATGCCGGAACCAGATACATGCTCTACAACGGAAATGGATATGGCAAGACTGGTTTTGGCTTGGCGGTGTTGGAGTAGGTATGAATCGTCTCCTCGACTACCTGTATATTTTTGTCACTATAGCCTTCACGGTATATGGGCAGTTGATTCTCAAGTGG
>JGI24705J35276_12238445_pt1 | contig 22433 bp, 21 predicted proteins | sample TergutNt197P4_FD_35276 | JGI IMG/M metagenome (IMG submission 35276) | reverse complement strand
GATTGCGGCGCGAAGGCCGCAATGACGAGAAAATGATAGTTGCGCTAATTTGGCAGAGTTGTAAAGCTAGTTTTTAGAGGCGCCCTTAAAATTAATTATAAAACGCCTAATTCCTGGAAATACTTTTTTGCGCCGGGATGTAAACTGACGCTTATGCCTTGCACTGCATATTTAGGATCTATATAAGCCCCTTTAGCGTGAGCTACCATGATATTTTCTTTATACTCGATGATTGCTTTTACTATATCATAAGCCACTTGCTCTTCCAGTTCCGAACCGGCAACTAAAGTTGCCTGCACCGAAACAGTGTTAACGGCTGCAGATAGAAAACCATAATCTTTTTCGCTGACAGCTGTTTTGGTATAGTAGGGATACTTGCTGATTAATGACCCTATTTTATTATCGTCTAAGCCGATTAAGTTGATGTTATGGGAAGTGGCGAGTTCAAGTACTGAATTATTAGGTAAGCCGGAGGTGGCAAAAAAACCGTCTAGGGTATTATTCCGTATCCCGTCGGCAGAGGCGGAAAAACCCAGTTGTTGTATTTGCAGATCCTCCGCGCTTAAACCATATGCTTCCAAAATCTGTAAGGCATTGTATTGTACGCCGGAACCGGCATCTCCAATAGATATGCGCTTGCCTTTTAAATCGGCTACGCTATTAATGCCGGAATCGGCGCTAACTATAAGCTGGCAGACTTCCGGGTAAAGCGACATTAAGGTAGATATTTCCTTTACGGGGTTATCGCTCCAATTATTGGTTCCATTATATGCATAATTCAACACATCGTTTTGCACAATAGCTAAATTGGCAATTCCGCTGCTTATTTGTTGTACATTTTCTTCAGAAGCGCCGGTGGAACTGACAATGATTTTTATATAGCCGGTAGAAGCTTCTATAGCCAAAGCTAAAACTCCGCCATATGGGTAATATGTTCCAGAGGTATTACCGGTAGCCATAGTCAAACGCACTTGACTATGGGGCGGCTCGCTTTCCGGATAATCGTTTGGCAGTTCCCCAATCTCTTCTTCAACTGGAGTTTGGTTTACGGTACAAGAGCAGAGGAATACTATAAGTGTCAGGAACACAAAAGAGGAGAGGAAGATTTTCTTCATCAAGTTGTCCCCCCTTGCTTTTTCAAGAAAATAGTTCTTATATTATATTATAGTAGGAAAAATCAAAAAAGTCAAATCTCATTATTTAAAATAATGCATGGCGCCTTCGAAAATAGGATAATACTTATTGCCTGCTACATTTTGCATGTTTCCTTTGCTCCAGCGTTCCGGATGAGTCATTTGCCCTAAAATACGCCCATCAGGAGAGCATAAAGCCTCTACCGCCATATAAGAACCAGTGGGATTAGCGGTAATAACCATGCTGGGGCAACCCTTTAGATCGACATACTGGCTCACTATTTGCCCTTGGCTGGCCAGTTGCTTAAACAACTCTTCGTTTAAAACTAAACGGCCTTCGCTATGGGATAAGGCAACAGAATGGATATCCCCCACTTTAGTAAGGCTTAGCCAAGGTGAGAGAGCGGAGGCAACGCGAATGTGTACCAGCCTGCTCTGATGGCGGCCTATAGTATTGTTTGCCAGTGCCGGGCTTTGAGGAGAAATATCGCATACTTTACCAAAAGGTAATAAGCCAAGCTTTAGTAAACCCATAAAACCGCTACCCACTCCCAAAATTAGTCCATTGCGCTCTTCAAGTAATTGTTGCAGGGCTTCTTTAAGAATAGTATGACGGAAGAAATTGGCAATGAATTTACCGCAGCCTTCTGCTTCGCCACCGCCATAATAATCGCCTGGCAAGGCGAGAATATGTGATTGGTTCAGCTCTTTAGCAATATTGCTGATACTTTCGCTTAACCAAGATGGAGTAAGATTACGTACCACCACAATATGGGGATCGGCGCCTACTTTAGCAAAGGCGTAAGCCAGGTCGTATTCACAATTGCTACCCGGTAAAGCCGGTATCAGCACTCGGGGCCGGGCAATGGCGGTATGGGGTATAGCTTTGGCAACCCGTTCATAAGAGATAGCCGGGATATTGTCATCCAGAAGAGGCTTTGCGGCGTTTGTGGGAAATACATCTTTTAAGCGGTTTTCATATAGCTCTTCTAAGTTGTTTAGCGCAATAATTTCATTCGCATAGTGCAGCTCATATTCTTCTATGGTAAACCCAATAGGGAGGCCGATTTCTTGCGCATTTTCCTTAAGCTCGATCAGGAAAGAGCCACTATTTCTGTTAAACAGTTCGTTTTCAACAATACCTGGCGCCAGTTGTAAGCCTAGATTATTGCCTAGGCACATTTTGATCAAGCCAGCCGCTGCGCCGCCGTAAGCAAGGGCGCAAGCTGCCGATACTTTATCTTCCCTTATCAACTGAACTACGGTGTTAAAGTTTTCCTGTAAGCTTTCTGCTTGAGGTAAGCCATTGCTTTCATACACCGGTTTTAGCAATACTACGCGGCTGCCTGCTTTCTTGAACTCCGGCGAGACAATATGATCGGTATCTGCCATAGCTATGGCGAAGGATATCAGGGTAGGCGGAACATCTATCTGCTCATAACTACCGCTCATAGAATCTTTACCACCAATGGCGGCTAACCCTAAATCTAGCTGAGCGCTGAGCGCACCTAATAGTGCCGCCACAGGCAAACCCCAGCGTTCGGGCGATTTTCCTAGTTTTGGGAAAAATTCCTGGAAAGAGAGCCAGCAACGATTCAGCTCTCCGCCTGTGGCGATAAGCTTTGCCACGGATTCAATAACAGCTAAATAAGCCCCATTATAAGGGCTGGCGCTGCTGATATAAGGATCGAACCCATAAGACATTAATGTACAAGAGGTGGTTTCGCCTTTAACCGGTAATTTAGCAGCCATAGCTTGTATGGGGGTAAGCTGGCGTTTGCCTCCTAAAGGCATGAGTACCGTGCCCGCCCCTGCCGTAGAATCGAAACGCTCTCCTATACCTCGTTGGGAGCAGATATTTAAATCATCCATTAATAAATGTAATTTATTCTCCAGGGTATCATCTTGCGCAGGGATTATGTAGGCTTGCCCCGGCTTGACTAGTACAGGCTGGTATTTTTTTGAGCCATTGCTATCTAAAAAAGCGCGCGCTATATCGGCAATTACCTGGCCTTGCCAGTGAATGACCATGCGCCCGCTATCTGTAACCTCTGCCACGATGGTAGCCTGTAAGCCTTCCGCTTCCGCTAATGCCATAAAAGTTGCTACATCACCGGGCGCCAGTACAACGGCCATTCTTTCCTGAGATTCACTAATAGCCAGTTCCGTACCGGTCAATCCGGGGTATTTTACCGGTACAGCGTCTACATCGATATCCAAACCGGATGCCAGTTCGCCAATAGCCACACTTACGCCACCAGCGCCGAAATCATTGCAACGTTTGATCAATACGCTGGCTTTTGGGTTGCGAAACAACCGCAGTATCTTGCGTTCTTCCGGAGCATTACCCTTTTGCACTTCCGCGCCGAGTGTGGTAAGAGCAGAGGTATCTTGGGTTTTAGAGGAACCGGTAGCCCCGCCGCAACCGTCGCGACCGGTAAGGCCTCCCACTAGCAGCACTTTATCTTTGGGCAGGGGTTTTTCATGTCTCACCTGTGTCAGCGGCGCAGCCGCCACAACAGCGCCGGCTTCCATACGCTTAGCAATATAGCCCGGGTGATAGATTTCTACACCCAGCCCGGCTGCTACGCCTATTTGATTGGCATATGAAGCATGCCCAGCAGCAGCTGTGGTAGTAAGTTTGCGTTGGGGAAGTTTGCCGGATAATGTTTCGGCCAATGGTACGGTAGGGTCGCCTGCCCCGGTAATTCGCATCGCTTGATAGGGGTATCCGCGCCCGGAAAGCGGGTCGCGCAGGCCGCCTCCTAAACAGGTAGAGGCACCGCCGAATGGTTCTATTTCTGTAGGGTGATTATGGGTCTCGTTTTTAAAAAACAGCAGCCAGGGTTCTTCTTTTCCGTTTACATCAATATCCACCTTAACCGTGCAGGCATTGACTTCTTCGCTTTCTTCCAAATGCGGCAGTAATCCTTGCCGCCTAAGATAACGGGCGCCAATGGTAGCCATATCCATTAAAGTAACAGGCTTTTCTACTCCCAATTCATGTCGTAAAGCCTGGTAGCGGTTATAAGCTGCCGCTGTTTGTTCATCTTCCAGCTCTATTGCGGTTAATTCTGTGTTAAAAGTAGTATGCCTACAATGATCCGACCAATATGTGTCGATGATCCGTAATTCCGCACAAGTAGGGCAACGTCCTTCATTACTAAAATACTGCTTACATAAGAGTAGATCCCCCAAATCCATAGCCAAACCATATTCTGCCGTTAAAGCGTTCAGCCCATTCTCATCCAATTGTAAAAAATTATCCACCAGCGGCGTCTGTTCTGTTGGTAAAATAGGGGTTTTTAGGGTATTTGGCAAAGCCAGAGCGGCTTCACGGCATTCTACAGGGTTAATCAGATATTTTTTTATCGCCGCAATATCCAAATGAGATAAATCACCGTATAACAAGAAAACAAGGGCGGTAGCTAAAAGCGGCCGCTCTTCTTTTGTAATAAATTGTATACATTGAGCGCAGCTATCGGCAAGCTGGTCAAATTGACCGGGTTGAAACTCCCGGGCAATTACTGCCGCCGCGCCCTTAGGCAATTCTGTATAGCATACCTCCAATGGCGGCTCGCTGAACACTGTGTCTTGGCAGGCGGCAAACTGTTCGGCGCTTATTCCTTCTACATCATAACGTTTAAGAATGCGTACATTATTCAGAGCTTTTATTCCCAGTAATTCCCGGAATTCCGTAAGCAGTTTGGCGGCTTCCTGAGTAAAAGGATGCTTCTTTTCAACATAAATGCGATATACCATTATTAATACCTCCAAAGTAGATTTTGCTATAAAAAATTAACTATCCTGTTGCCCAAATTTCACTGATTCCTAACTCAAGACTTAAAACGCGAGAGCTTTGAGTAAAGCCAGTCTAAGTCGCTGTTGTTTCGTTTTCTATGTAATGGCCTACGGCTGCGGCTCCCTTTGCTCTAATCTCTTCCGGTATTTGGAATAGGCGGCGCAGAAGTTCTTGTTCGTCGAAGATAAATTTATCTCTTGTTATAGATTTATTTTTGAAGAGGTTTTTATATAAACGCGCCCAATAACCACAACTCACACTTTCTAAGTCTTCCAGAAAATTATGCCATATTACCCCATATATATTAGATTTTTTTACATCTTCAAGTGAGTTTTTCCATACCGATCCATATATAGTGGGGTCTTTATTTAGGGCAGCCAAATCATTATTTTTAATGGCGTCGATTTCACTAAATATTACTCTGATATGGTTATCTATGGTTTTCCCAAAAATATCGACTGTGCCTATTCTGGTAAAGGCTTGCAGCTCCCAAAAAGCGGAGTCGCTTGCGAAGCGGCTGATATCATTGGCTTTGCCGCCGAATGTGGAAGCTCTGAAAGCCCAGGCGGCGGCATTGATAGCAGCCGCCTGGTTTGCCTGAGTAATGCTGGCAGTTTTGGCCGCCCAGGCGGCGGCGCTGGCGGCGTCGCTGGCAGTCCAAGCAATCCAAGAATCGTTTTTGTTTAGTTTTGCTTCGGTTGTTCTTGCGGCAGCTTCCGCCGCGTTTTTAGCGGCGGCAGCGCCATAGGCTGCTGCTGCGGTATAATTCATGAGGTGGTCTTTTTGTAAATTCCATCCTGCGGCACAAGCGTCGAGAGCATAAAAAACATTATATAAATGCTGTTGCTGCTTCTCTTGTTCCCAATAACAAAAAGACCTCCCCACACTCAAAATAGGCAAAGCCCTGAGTGCGCTTAACCAAGCAAATAAACAAAGCTGCTCCCTATTCAGAAGCTGTAGCTGTTTTTCAATTTGTTCATGAAAACCCAAATCATCATCCCTCCTATATTATTCTAAACAAGCAGCGCTTTGGCCAATATCAGTTCTAAAAAATTTGCCCCGAAATTCTATTTTCTCCACCGCTTTATAGGCGCATTCGATAGCCTCTGGCAGTGAAGATGCTATAGCAGTTAAACCCAGCACACGCCCGCCGCCGGTGCAGAGGACGCCGTTTTTGAGCTTAGTGCCGGCGTGAAAGATTTGTGTTTGCCCGGTATCACCTATATTTATGGGGAAACCGGTTTCATATTTCTGAGGGTATCCGCCGGAAGCCAGCACCAGGCAACAAGTTTTTTGATCTTCACTGAATTTTACCTCTACCTCATGCAGCCGTTCCTCCGCCACTGCTTGCATGATGGAAAGCAGGTCGCTTTGCAGCAAGGGCAATACCGCTTGGGTTTCCGGGTCGCCGAAGCGGCAGTTATATTCGATTACGCGCGGGCCGCGCTGTGTGAGCATCAGCCCGAAATATAGACAACCCTTGAAAGGGCGCCTTTCAGACTGCATAGCCCGAATGGTGGGTAAATATATTTTTTCCATACACTCGGCGGCTATTGCTTCCGTATAGTATGGGTTGGGCGCCACCGCCCCCATGCCGCCGGTATTAAGTCCTAAATCGCCGTCCAGGGCACGTTTATGATCCATGGAGGAAACCATAGGCACTATGGTATGTCCGTCTGTAAAGGACAGCACCGAGACCTCCGGTCCGGAAAGGAATTCTTCTATCACCACGCGGCTACCGCTCTCGCCAAATACCCGCTCTTGCATGATGTTCACTAAATCGGCGCGCGCTTCTTCCTTAGATGCGGCTATCAGCACCCCCTTGCCCAAAGCCAAGCCATCCGCTTTAATGACCAGCGGATAATGGGGCGCGGCGTCGCAATATGCTATAGCTTCCTCCAAATCCTCAAAAACAGCGTAATCAGCCGTGGGTATGCCGTATTTTTTCATCAGCTCTTTGGCGAAAACTTTGCTGCCTTCGATGGCCGCCGCCTTCTTATCAGGCCCGAAGCAGGCTATGCCCGCTTCCTCCAATAAATCCACCGCACCCAGCACTAAGGGGTCATCCGGCGCTACCACCACGAAATCCACCTGTTTTTCCACGGCAAAATCCCGAATAGCCGTTATATCCGTAGCTTTTATCGGCACGCATTCGGCTAATTCCGCAATACCGCCATTGCCCGGCAGGGCATAAATATGCTCTACTTGTGGGTTTTCGCTTATTTTGGCGATAATGGCATGCTCGCGGCCACCACCGCCTACCACCAGTATTTTCATGCGAGCCTCCTTAACTTAAACTATCTCCTCTCTGACACTCTACGGTTGTCTCGCCCCTCTCGTTTACGAGGAGGGAAAGCCGTCTTCGACGGCTTTCGGGAGCCCATTCACTATCATTTCAATATCGCTTCTGCCCAGGAAAGCAAAAGCCACTTGGTATATTTTTTTGCCGCTTCCGCTATATTTTTCGTGATAACCCCTGTTTTTTATCTGTTGCATGCCTTCTTGCAGCGCCTTGCTAAAGAGTTTGGTTTTTTGCTCTGTTGGCGTGTCCGGCTGGCAATCCACATATTTAAACTCCATAACGTAGACTTTGTCCTCCAGCTCCAATACCGCGTCTACCCTGCCTTTGGCAGTAGATACTTCCGCCTCCATATCGAAACCCAAAATGCTCATCACCGCAAAAAAAATCGAATGATAATATGCTTCACGGTCTAGGTGCAGCTGATAAGGTATAGCGGCGAACAGTGATTTTAGCATGGTGAGCATGTTTTGTAGGTCTCCGTTTGCCAGCGCTTTTTTAACCTCCCGATAGGTAGTTTCCGCAAAGACCTCCCCTTTTTCTGTAAACACAGCTATTATATTCATATAGAGGGCTTCCCTTACCTCAAGGTTGGGTATTTTAAGCAGGTAGCTTTCGGTATCGCCGGGGATACGCGTTTCCTGTACCGTTAAATAGCCTGTCTGAAATAATAAAGGTTCGATTTCCATGTTGTTGATATCGAATATATCCAGCACTCTCTCGCTGATTTCCAGATTATTTAAGGCTAAAAATGATTCGGGCTTATTTTTGAGAAGCTTAAGCAAGAAGGCTGGCGTGCCGCTCATATACCAAAACCCGGCAAATCTTTTTTGTGTTAAAAAGCTCAACAGGGAAAAGGGGTTTAGCACCCTGGTGCTGCCGTCCCAAGAGTAACCATCGTACCAGGCCAATATTTTATCATGCAAATCGTCATACTGCTTAAAACGGGCCAGTGAGGTTAAATAATCTATATGTTCACCGAAATATCTGTTTAAATCCTCTATGGCAATTCCACATATATTAGCATACTCTTCTGTGAGGGTTATATCCAGCAGGTTATTCAGTTCGGAAAAAATAGAGGTTTTGGTGAATTTAGATACGCCGGTAATGAAGGTAAGCCTCAGGTGCGGATCCATCGATTTCAGTATGCCATAGAAACCCCGCAAGACCTGCCGGTTGGCTTCGGCGATTTCGATATTGGTGAGGTGGTCTAAGATGGGTTTGTCATATTCATCGATTAAAACTACTACCCGGTGCTGATACTTTTTATGCAAGGCTTCTATGAGGTTTTTGAAGATGTCGGAAGGGATTTCGGTCGTAATGCTTAAACCTTCGTCGGATACGCGCTTTTGTAGCGCGTTAGCCAGGGAGTTTTTCAGTATATCCGGGGTTTCGTTCGATATATTGCTCATGTCGAGCCGCAGCACCGGATGCTGGGTAAAAGAGTAATCTGTATCGTATAGGTAGAGCCCTTTGAACAGTTCTTTATCGCCGGAAAAAGCTTCGCCTACCGTATCCAGTAGGAGGGATTTTCCGAACCTGCGGGGGCGAGAAAGGAAATAATAACTCGCGGTGTTTATAAGCTCGTAAACATAGCGAGTTTTATCAACATAAACATAATCCCCTTCAATTATTTTACGGAAACTTTGTATGCCGAGCGGTAGTTTTTTCATTTTAATCACCCCTTTTTCTGAGTATTTATATTGCACTAATCTCCTGCAACAAGAAAGCTCATTTTCCAAATATTATGCACTGGGTTTTCTCATGCCTGATAGATAATCTGCCCTGTATTTAAAACGTATCGAACAAAACCGCTTTTATCTTCATTTGCATCAAGCAAATGTGGCTCAATATCAAAACTGATATTATGGCGTAAACGCCATAATTTTGCAGACGCTTCAAGCCAATCGCCTGTAAAACCATTAAAAACAATGCCAACATCAATATCACTATCTTCATGCGGAACACCATTTATATACGAACCGAACAAAACAATAGCATACGGCGAAAACTCCTTCTTTACAGCATCTGAGTAACTTTCAACAATACTTATAACTGTTCCTTTATCCAACATAGAAGTTCCTCCGTTTCTACAAGAATACTTTTGCATTTTTCGTGTGTCAGCATTTCTAATAAGTATTTTTTATATTCGGGGTAACGGGCTTCAATATTGAGCGGGTTCAAATATTCAATAAACGTCTTCTGTTCATCTGTCATTTTATCAAATAGCTTTGAACGATCAGCAAGTTTTCCGAGATCATGGATTTTTGGCGGAACTTCACCCTCGGCACAATCGCGGGAAATCACCGCCTTCAAAGCTTTCTCAATAGCCTGATGGCACATAAAGCCAACATAAAGGAAGCGTCCGCCTTTTAGCATAACATTTGCCGAAACAAGGTCATAATCTGCTAAATCAAGCCAGTATTCAACACGCTCATCCATTATAAATCACCTCATTCAATGATGAAACAGCCCCAAACCCGTAAAAGCCATAGCTATATCCAGTTTATCGCAGGCTTCTACTATTTTGTGGAAACTTTGTATACCGAGCGGTAGTTTTTTCATCTCAATCACCCCTTTAACTGAGCTTTTTTACGTTAATCTCCTGCAAATAGAAAGTTTAATTTCCACTCGCCGTTATCGTTACATGAGATGCACAAACGATATTCTATCGGTGATATTATGAACTTCTTCTGTATGTAGCCTTCTAACCCTGAAGGTATCCTTATTCTAACAAAGTCCTTGTCAGATAGACTCCAGAACTCGCTATCATATATAAACTGGACAATATTATAGCTCAAATAACCAATTACTGTGGAGTCAGCATCTTTTTTTTCGCATATTTTTACATCTTTTTCGATTATCGCAAAATTCTCATAAGGATCGAATTCATTAGGAAAATTAATATAAGTATACGGTGCGTAATAGCTTCTGGCTTCACTATTATAAGCGCCTCCCAATCTAAGTATTTTTTCCAGCACAGCCCATAATTCTGACTGCTCTGGTCTATTATCTAGATTCCAAAATTCATAAAAACCTTTTTTCCCCGCAGGCTCGCCAAAGCTAAATGTAATATTCTCATTAAGAAAGGCATCTAAAACAACTAAATCTTTTTTATAAACAGCATCCGTGAATTTTTGGAACACTGTACTAAATTCAGCATCAAAAGTATTCTCTTTTGGTGGATATAATTGATACTCCGTAGCAACAAGCATAACCTTTTCGGATATAGTTTCTTAGTTTTGTTTCGTCGCAGCCAAAAATTCGGCTTTCATATAGCCGGTTTGATTTTCATAGTTAACCAAATACCATTCATTATCCAAAAAATCCATGATTTCAACGGCTGCTCCCTGTGGAACGGTTAAAATTTTGGCAAAATCGGTGCCAGAACCCTCGCGAAGGTTCACATTTGCAGTTGTAAAATAAATTATCTGACTGTTTGTTGACGCAATAGGTTCAACGTCTCCAAGCCCTGTTTCGGTCTTTTGAGATAGATTATCATCCTCTGAAAATTAGCTCTCTTCTATTAGGATATTATCCACGCCATCGTTCTCAGGAGGTACAACATCAGTATTGTCTGTATCCTTCGAACATGCGGCAAGGACAGGGATGAGCAGTAAAATGAGGAGTATCGCCGCCACGAGTGGCAGAGCGTGTTTTTTCATACCGATGGCCTCCTTTTAAAGATAATCAGTCACAACGCCCCATGTGACACCACGTAAACTGCTTATATGACACCATATATGGTGTCACATTCTGTCCTCTGAATTATGAGCGAGCATTCAGGTGTAATACGCCTAAACGGTGATTAGTGATGAAACAGCCTCAACCCAGTAAAAGCCATCGCTATACCCAGCTTGTCGCAGGCTTCAATTACTTCCCCGTCGCGGATGGAGCCGCCGGGTTGGGCGATGTAGCGTACCCCGCTTTGGGCGGCGCGGTTTATGTTGTCGGCGAAGGGGAAGAAGGCGTCGCTGCCTAAGGCAACCCCGGTCATCTGTGATAGGAATTGTTGTTTCTGTTCTTCCAAAAGTACTTCAGGGCGCTCGCTGAAGAGATTTTGCCATATTCCTTCGGCCAGCACTTCCTGAGGCGTGCGGGAGATATAGCGGTCTATGGCGTTATCTTTTACCGGGCGGGGAGTTTCGGGCTTAAAGGGCAGGTTCAATACTTGTGGGTGTTGGCGCAACTGCCAGTTATCGGCTTTATCGCCAGCCAGACGGGTGCAATGTATGCGAGATTGCTGACCGGCACCTACGCCGATAGCCTGCCCATCTAAAGCATAGCATACGGAATTAGATTGGGTGTATTTTAATGTGATCAAAGCGATGATCAAATCACGCTTTGCCGTTGGCAACAGTTCCTTTAGCGCGGTTACTACATTTTGCAGCCAGCTCTCGTCGATACGCGCTTCATTACGACCCTCTTCGAAACTAACGCCGAATACCTGACGGCGCTCTTTTTGCGGGGGGCGGTAATCTGGGTTGATATCTACTATATTATAATTTCCTTTGCGCTTGTTTTTTAAAATTATAAGAGCTTCTTCTTCATAACCGGGAGCAATAATGCCATCCGAAACCTCCCGCGCTATTAGGCGAGCCGCTGAAACGTCGCAAGTATCGCTTAAGGCTATCCAATCGCCAAAGGAACAAAGGCGGTCGGCTCCGCGGGCGCGTGCATATGCAGAAGCTAAAGGTGAAAGTATTTCCTCGGCAGGTAATTGATAAGCTTTCTGTAAAACGGCGGATAAAGGCAGCCCCACCGCCGCCCCAGCCGGGCTTACATGTTTGAAAGAGGCGGCGGAAGGCAGTTTAAGGGTTTCTTTAAGTTCGCTTACCAGTTGCCAGGCGTTAAGAGCATCTAAAAAATTAATATAACCGGGATGGCCGTTTAGTATTTTAAGTGGCAATTCTCCCTCTTCCATAAAAATGCGTGCCGGGTATTGATTGGGGTTGGCGCCATATTTTAATAAGAATTCTTTCATGTATATACTCCTTTACGATATCAATGTCGCATTGCGGTATTTTGCTCTACGAAGTTATAAAACGGCTTAATGTGCGGGTTTTCATTTTTGAAAACTCCGCTAAATTTATATAACGCACATGTAGGGCTACGCGGTTTCTTTCATCCAGCGCTTCCCACAATTCATTTGTAAAACCGTCAATATCATCATTGGTAATAAGGCAAACCGGTTCGCCGCTAAAACAAGGCAGAGGATGGTTGTCGCCCATATAGGTATGAAGTATATGTCCTTCGCCGGGCTGGGGTTCTAAATAATTGTATAAAAAACGCAAACAATCGTCTCCGTTGCCTTTTTTTAGAATGCTTAACTTATACTGCGCACGTTTTGATTCTATAGAGAGAAGGCCGCTGATGCGTGGGGTAAAATGAGGAGAATCTGGCTCGTAGCAGCGGCTGTTCATTACTTGTTCGAAACTGCCGCCTTGATGCAATGTTTCGTAGATGGTATCTGTATGATCGCCATTGGTAACAATAACGCGATTATCGAGCACTCTTAAAGCGGTATAAATGATAAGCGAAGGGTCGGTAAGTTTTGTAATGTCGTGGGCATGTGTTTTAAGATTTGAATTTTCTTCTACGAAAACACGGTTACGGCTGTTTTCGCTGCGTCCCAAGAGGAAATAAGCCACTACGGCTGCATCTCCGCTTGGAGTAAGCCCCAATATTATACCTCGTCCGGGGTAGGGGTTAGGTTTAAGGTATTCTGTAACACTAAGCATATATTTACCTCCTAATAGATAAATTGTCTATCGATTTGCATAATTCTTCAACCGCATGGGGCAGTAATTGCCATTCGGCTTGTTCCATAATACGTTGCTGCAAAGTTTGTGGGGTATCGCCAGGCAGTACTAAAACGGCTTGTTGGGCGATGATTTCGCCGCCGTCGGCGATTTCATTTACATAATGTACGGTAGCGCCGGATATTTTTACCCCGCGCTTTAAAGCCGCCTCATGTACTTTTACGCCATAATAACCGGGCCCGCAAAAGGCAGGGATCAGAGAAGGGTGAATATTGATTATGCGTTTATCGTAGCAACGGGTGAAATCGGCGCTTAATATGGACATGAAACCGGCCAGCACAATTAGGTGGATTTTTTCTTTGTTCAACAAGTTCTGCAATTGAAACTCAAATTCCTGTTGGCCGCCTAAGGCTTTTTTATCCAGCAGGCAGGCTTTAACATGCGCTGCTTGGGCGCGTTTCAGAGCGAAAGCTTGCGCGCGGTCGGAAACAACCAGTACAACATGGCCGGAGCTGAGCAAGCCGCTTTTTTCCGCGTTCAGCAATGCCTGTAAGTTGCTGCCGCCGCCGGAAACCAGCACGGCTATGCGTTTTTTCAACATAACAGCACGCCTTCTTCTCCTTTTATGACTTCGCCAATAACATAAGCCTCTTCGCCTGTGGTTTGCAAAATATCGATAGCTTGCTTTGCATATTCGGCAGCCACAACTATCAGCATGCCGACGCCCATATTAAAAGTATTGAACATATCTCGTGAAGAAATATTTCCTTCTTTTTGCAATAAGGTAAAAATAGGAGGTATGCGTAAAGCCTGTTCCTCAATTTTCGCGCATAAGCCCTGTGGCAGGCAGCGCGGAATATTCTCATAGAAACCGCCGCCCGTGATATGGCACACCGCTTTCACCGGTAAAGCCATAGCCAGCTGCAACAATGGTTGTGCATATATTTTAGTGGGAGTGAGTAATGTTTCTCCTAAAGTGGCGCCCAATTCTTCCACATTTCGGTACAAATCGCAGTTTTGAACATCAAAAACTTGGCGTACCAGTGAAAAGCCGTTGGAATGCAGCCCGGAGGAGGGGAGGGCAATAAATACATCTTTGGCAGCTACCGCACTGCCATCGATTATTTTTTCTTTATCAACCATCCCTACGGCAAAACCGGCTAAGTCGTATTCATTATCAGCATAAAAACCGGGCATCTCGGCTGTTTCCCCGCCTATTAAAGCAGCCTTGGCCTGTACGCAACCTTCTGCTATTCCTGCCACTATAGCAGCGGAACGTTCCGGTTTGTTTTTACCCAAAGCCAGATAATCCAGAAAAAAAAGTGGTTTGGCGCCGCAACAAATAATATCGTTTACGCACATAGCCACGCAATCTATACCAACAGTATCATGCTTATCTAATAAAAAAGCCAATTTAAGCTTAGTGCCTACCCCATCTGTACCGGAAACCAGTACCGGTTGCTTAATACCATAAAGCTCCGGCGCAAAAAGCCCGCCAAAACCGCCTATGCCCGATACTACCTCCGGTGTTATGGTGCGCGCGATATGCGGCTTCATTAAATCAACCGCCGTGTAACCGGCGGTAATATCCACACCGGCTTTTTTATAAGCTTCACTATAACTCTTCACAGCAATCTCCTTATCCTTATCCTTCAAATTGTTTTCGCCACGCGAAAACATTCCCCCACTCTCCACTCTCCGCTCACAAAGCTACTGTATAGGCTTTTCCAGCCAGCTCTTGTTTTTGGCTTCGGTTATATCTAATGGGTATTGACCGGTAAAGCAAGCGGTACAAAAACCTGCTGTATAGTTTGGCGTTAGATTTGGCAGATCTTCTAAGCGCAGATACCCCAGGGTATCGACGCCGAGAATCTGCGCAATTTCTTCTACACTATATTTGCAGGCAATGAGTTTATCTTGAGAATCGATATCTGTACCAAAATAGCAAGGATAGAGAAATGGTGGGGCGGATATACGCATATGCAGCTCCTTTGCCCCGGCTTCTCGCAGCAAGTTAACTAAGCGGGCGCTGGTGGTACCGCGTACTATAGAGTCGTCTACCAATATCACTCGCTTTCCTTCAAGGGTAGCGCGTAGCGCATTTAGTTTAATGCGTACCGCATCGTTTCTTTGCTCTTGGGTGTTTTGGATAAATGTACGCCCAATATATTTATTTTTTATTAAGCCCACCCCATAAGGAATGGCGGATTCCTTAGAATAGCCTATGGCTGCATCGATGCCGCTATCCGGCACGCCAATTACCACGTCGGCCGGTACAGGGTAGGTTTTAGCCAGTAATGCCCCGGCTTGCTGCCTCGCCAAATGCACGGAATTGCCGTCCAAAACAGAATCGGGCCGGGCAAAATATATATATTCGAAAACACATAGGGCTTTAGAGCCTTTCTGACAATGCTCGGTATAGGAAGAAGGACCGTGTTCATCTATCACTATTACTTCGCCGGGCTCAATATCTCTAATAAAGCGCGCGCCAACCGCATCTAAGGCACAGCTTTCCGAAGCCAGCACATAAGAATCGTCGCGTAAGCCCAAACATAAGGGGCGGATGCCTAAAGGGTCGCGGGCGCCAATTAATTTGCGTGGAGACATCAATACCAGAGAATATGCGCCTTTTAACACAGCCATCGCTTTTAATAAGCCCTGTTCAATAGAAGTACTGGTTAAGCGCTGCTTGATTATATGATAAGCGATAACTTCGGCATCGCTGGTGGTATGGAAAATAGAACCCGCTAATTCTAATTCTTTGCGCAGGGAAGCCATATTTGTGAGGCTGCCATTATGGGCCAAAGCCAGTGAGCCCTTGATATGATTGATGGTAAGAGGCTGGGCATTGCGCCGATTACCGGTAGCCGCCGTGCCGTAGCGTACATGCCCTATGGCGATATTGCCTTGCCCCAGTTCGTAAAGGGTTTTGTGTGCGAATACCTCATTTACTAAACCCAGATCACGATGACTACGCATTATCCCGGCTTTGTTTACCACTATACCGCAGCTCTCCTGACCACGATGCTGCAAGGCGAACAGAGCATAGTAGGTATCCTGCACTATGCCGCTTGTTTTTAAGCTGTAAATGCCGAACACGCCGCATTCCTCACGCAGTTTTGTCATTTCCTGTTCCCCCAAAAACGTTCTTTCAACCGAAATAGGTTGTATCTTTTTTGAGCTTTATCGTTTTCGCGTCGCGAAAACACACCTCAACTCAAGACTCAAGACTCAACACTTGGGCTGCGCAGAAGCCCACTATAGTTGTTTCTGTAATTCCTCAACTCAAGACTCACAACTCAAGACTCAACACTTGGGCTGCGCAGCAGCCCACTATAGCCTTTCCTGTAATTCCGCGTCTTTTTTCAATACATTTTCGCTCATCGAACGGCGCAGGGCCGCCAGTTTTCCTGCCAGCTCTACGTCTTCTACAGCAATTATTTGGGCAGCCAGCATAGCCGCGTTATAAGAGCCGTCTATGGCTACAGTGGCTACAGGTAATCCTTGAGGCATTTGTACTGTAGAGAGCAGGGCATCCAGCCCATCTAAGGTGGAGGATTTGATGGGTATGCCGATAACCGGCAAGGTGGTGGCGGCGGCGATAGCCCCGGCTAAGTGAGCAGCCTTGCCTGCCGCGGCGATGATAACGCCGAAGCCATTATCCTTGGCAGTGGCAGCGAAGGACGATGTTTCCTGAGGAGTGCGGTGAGCTGAATAGACATGGGCTTCAAATGGTATAGACAATTCCTTCAAGAGGTCGACTGCGGGTTGCACGGCGTTTAAATCACTGATACTTCCCATAATAACGGCGGTTTTTTTCATTTTTATCACCTTATCCTATCAAATGTAGTAAATAATAGCTTTGTTGTAAGCAATTCTGTCACCTCTGGAACATATTGATACTTAACATGAAACACTTGCATATCATACCACAATATATGGTGGTTAGTCAACCAAGAATTTTTATCAATGATCTTAAGAAAACCGGCGCTGGGCTCGGTCTTGCTATTGAAACGGTTAGTGCAGTCAATAGCCTGGCACTACAAAAGCTCTTGACATATTAAAATATTTAGGATAAAATAAAATACACTTTATATTATCCTAAATTATTCACCTATAACATTGCGAATATGGGCTTACCCGTATTGGAGGTTGTGTTATGGAATATATTTGTCGTAGTTTGGAGCGCAAATTTACCCATATGAGCGGATTTTTTAAAGCCGTCCTTGTTACCGGCGCAAGGCAAGTGGGCAAAACCACTATGCTCAGGCATTTGGCTGAAGGCCAGAATAGAAATTATGTTACTTTAGATAACCTCTTGGCGCGGAATTTAGCAAAATACGATCCCGTTTTGTTCTTTCAAACCTATAAACCGCCCATTATTATAGACGAGGTACAGTATGCCCCAGAACTATTCAGCCAGATCAAAATTATCTGCGATGAAAGCGAAGAAGCCGGCTTGTTTTGGCTAACAGGTTCACAGCATTTCAGCCTGATGAAAAATATCTGTGAAACACTTGCGGGCAGAATCGGCATATTGGCACTATATAGCTTATCTTATAATGAAAAACAGGGGATTTTTTTCGAGGGTGATTTAGATTTTTCCCTGCCATGTTTGCAGGCGCGACAATCTCTGACCCCCAAAAATGATGTGATCCGCGTTTTTGAGCATATTTGGCGCGGCGGTATGCCGCAAATTCTACATGCAGACGCCGAGCAGAGATTAGAGTACTTCAATGCTTATATAACCACGTATCTCATGCGTGATGTGGCGGAATTAGGCGGTATTGCGGATACATTGCGCTTTTCAAAATTTCTGATAGCTTGCGCGGCTCTTATATCGCAACAAGTTAATTATAAAACACTTGCGGACGCGGCGGAAATTACGCAGCCTACGGCAAAAGAATGGCTTGGGCTTTTGGAGGGAATGGGAATAGTTTATCTGCTAAAGCCATTCTCAAGCAAAGCGCTAAAGCGGCTGGCAAAAACGCCTAAGTTATATTTTTATGACACCGGTTTAGCAGCTCATTTATCTATGTGGTTAACGCGAGACACCCTCATGAACGGAGCCGCCAGTGGTCATTACTTTGAAAATTTTGTGGTTGGGGAATTGCTGAAAAGCTATGCCTATTCCCAAAACACAGCAAATATGACCTATTACCGGGATGCCAACGCCAAGGAAATAGATTTATTTATCGAAGTGTTGGGCTCTATCCACCCCTTAGAAATCAAAAAATCCGCGAATCCTAATAATCGCGAAGTCAAGAAATTCAGTTTGCTGGATAAAGCATCACTAGAGCAGGGCTGTGGCGGTATTATATGTATGTGCGAAGAAGTTATACCGATCGATTCAAAAAACTGCTTTATCCCAGGCAATCTAATTTAATCTCATCTCATCTCATCACATAGGGCGGTCATCATATCATGCCCAAGTGCTCAAGCAGAATTTTTAGCCCTATCAGCGCTAAGATGAGCCCGCCGACGAGTTCCGCCTTGGCTTTGAATTTTACGCCAAAGGCATGGCCGATATTTACGCCCAGTACAGATAGGCTAAATGTGGTGAGGCCGATAAAGCATACCGCCGGTAGGATATTTACCTGAAGAAAAGCGAAGGATACGCCTACAGCCAGCGCGTCTATGCTGGTTGCGACAGCCAAAGGCAGCATTTGTTTTGGGCTGAGTGAGGCTTCCTTATCCTGATAACTCTCTTTTTTGAAACTATCCCAAACCATCTTGCCGCCTAAAAAAGTGAGTAACCCAAAAGCGACCCAGTGATCATAAGCGATGATCTTAGCGGCAAACTGCCGAGCCACCAGATAGCCGACAAGGGGCATAATAGCCTGAAGAGAGCCAAAGTATAAGCCGGGTATGAGGGCTTTTTTCAGCGTTACCCGCGGCATGCCAAGTCCGGCGCACACCGACACGGCAAAAGCGTCTATAGAAAGCGCTATAGCCAGCAAAAAGAGTTCAAACAGACTCATGGTCGTTCGGAAATACCTTGACCACGATCCGTATGGCGGCATAAATCACCGTCAGAGCCGCAAACACACCTATCAGGCCATACAACATTATATGCAGGGATTGCATAACTGTGTTTTCAATCATTTACTACCTCGCATTATAACTATTAACTTTAGAGTGAACCTACTAAAGCTAGCACTATACCGCCGGCTATGGCGGACGCTACTTGTCCTGCTACATTAGCAGAAACAGCCGACATGAGCAGAAAGTTTTGCGGGTCTTCGCTTACTCCCATTTTTTGTATAGTACGGGCCGACATAGGAAAAGCGGATATGCCAGCCGCGCCTACCATGGGGTTGATTTTATCTTTGGTAAAAAGGTTCAAAAGCTTAACAAATAGCACCCCGCCTGCCGTATCGAAAACAAAAGCGGCTAAGCCCAGCAGCAATATGAGTAGGGTCAAGGGCTGCAGGAATTGCTCATAACGCATAGTTGAACCTATGGTTATACCCAGCAATAGTGTTACCAGGCTGGCCAGCTCATTTTGGGCGGCTTTGGATAATCTTTCCATCACGCCGCTTTCCCGAACTAAGTTGCCGAACATTAAAAGCCCTACCAAAGGCACGCAGATGGGGGCTAATATGCCGGAGATTACGGTTACTATTATAGGAAAGAGTATCAATGTTGTTTTTGAAATATATTTATCTGAATATTCCATGCGTATCAGCCGCTCTTGTTTGCTGGTAAGCAGTTTTATAATGGGCGGCTGAATGATGGGGACCAAGGCCATATAAGAGTAGGCCGCTACCGAAATCGGCCCCAGCAAATGTGGTGCGAACTTGGCGGCTACAAATATAGATGTTGGCCCGTCCGCAGCGCCAATTATACTAATGGCAGCCGCGCTTTTTAAATCTATGCCCAAGATTGGAAAAATTTTGCCGATCAGTACTACCGTTACGATGGTGGCAAATATTCCAAACTGCGCCGCTGCGCCCAAAAAGATCATTCGGGGGTTTTTTAAAAGCGGCGAAAAATCTATCATTGCGCCTACAGCTATGAAGATCAGTAAGGGGAAAACTTCTGTAAGAATGCCGCTGTTATAGAATATTTGCAAAATCCCCGCAAAGCCCTGATATTCCCATACTGCCGAGAGCGGCAGATTAACCAAAATAGCCCCAAAACCAATAGGCAACAGCAGCATGGGTTCGTAATCTTTTTTTATGGCTAAAAAAATGAGTAAACCGCCTATGCCATACATAATAAAGGATTGCCAGTTTAAATTGAAAAAGCCCTCGAATAGTACTCCCACTGCCAAACCTCCGCATAGCAAAATGGTGCAAAAAAACTTTTGTTTGTTTATTGCTAAACAAACAAAAGTCTCATATTGTTTTGCAATAAATAAATGATAAAACGAAGCAGACTTTTATATGTATCTGCATTATCCGTCTTCTTTAAGTTTAGCGATCAGTTCGCTTATTACACGTTTAGCTTCTTCATAAGGAACTTGGCAAGTACCAACTTTACGGTGCCCGCCACCGCCATAGGTAAGCAAAAGGCTGCCCACATCTGTTTTGGAAGTACGGTTGATCACGCTATGCCCCATAGCTATGGGGCAGTTTTGTTTAGCGCGCCCATCAATTATCCATAAAGAAATATTTTGTTCCGGGAAGAGGCTATATACTAAAAAGCGGTTGCCGGCATTAATGGTTTCTACACCGCGCAGGTCTGTTATAATAACATTTTGGTCTATGGTAGTATATTTTTTCAACATCTCGCGAAAAAGCGCATCTTGTTCAAAATAAAGCTCCGACCGCTCTTTAACATCGGGGTTTGCTAAAATACCCTCTATGCTTTGGCTACGGCAGGCATCTATTAAGTGCCCCATCAATTCGTAATTGCTAATGCGAAAATTGCGAAAACGCCCCAAACCTGTACGGGGATCCATAATAAAGCCCAGTAAAATCCAGCCGGTAGGATTAAGGATTTCTTCTATGGATAATCTGGCTGAATCAACTTTATCTACCGCTTCTACCATGGGCTCCATATGCGGAAGCCGGTTATGGCATTTAAAATAAGTGTAAATGACGCGCGCAGTGCTGTCTGCCGGATAGGTATCTCCTTCAAACTCGCAGACTTCTTTTAAGCGCTCTATTTCACTGCTATGATGGTCAAACCACATTTTGCATCCGGGGGCAAAAGGTATATTGGCTAATACATCATTTTCATTAACTTCTATTAATCCATCTTGTATATCCTTAGGGTGGACAAATTTCCAGTTGTCGATAATACCTAATTCTTTAAGTAAAGCCGCACATGCCAACCCGTCGAAATCAGATCTGGTCAACAATCGCATTAAATATACCACCCTTCAAAAATAGTCGCTTTATGACATCATAATAACATATTGTTGGCAAGATGAAAAGCCTTAATTTTGTAAAAAGATAAGATTAAGAAAAAAAAGAAATCTGCCAGGAACCTGGGAAACCTTACCGCACTATTTATCTTGAAAAGGCTATATAAAGTTGCTATAATAAATTGCATGGTAAAAATGATTGGAGGATATTAATTTGAACGCGTTCAACCTGGATTTAGAATCTCTTATTTATAGATTACCCGCAATTATACTGGCTTTAACGATACATGAATATGCACATGGACGTGTAGCTTATGCTTTTGGCGACCCTACGGCAAAAGATGCGGGGCGCCTTAGTTTTAATCCTTTGCGTCATTTAGATATAGTTGGTACCTTGGCCTTGATCTTTTTAGGTTTTGGCTGGGCTAAACCGGTACCGGTGAATCCTTATTATTTTCAGGGGAATCGTGCTAAAAAAATTATGTGGGTTTCTTGGGCCGGTCCTTTAAGTAATATTTTGCAGGCACTGGTAGTTGCGGCGCTGCTTTGTGTGTCTTTGCTGGTGTTTTTTAGCTTTATGCCCAATAGCGGCGCAATAGGGATGTGGGTTATACGCTTTTTGGATTTTTTGATTTATATCAATTTAGTTTTAGCCATATTCAATCTTATACCCATACCGCCATTAGACGGTTCGAAAATATTGGCCGGTTTATTGCCGGAACGTTATATGAATATTGTTTTTGCTTTGGAACGTTATGGTTTTCTTATTCTTGTTATTGCCATGTACCTGGGTTTGTTTTCTATGGTCATCTCGCCTTTAGTTAATGCTTCATACAACGCTTTAATGAGCTTGGTTTATGGTGTTTTTGCTTTATTACTAAAGCTGTTTGGCATATAAAATTCTAGCCAGAAAGGATATTGTATGGAAAATAAAAAAGAATGCGTTTTAAGCGGGATGCGGCCAACCGGGCGCCTGCATTTGGGGCATTACAGTGTACTAGAAAACTGGATAGCTTTAAGTAAGAATTATGAAGCTTATTTTTTCACTGCCGACTGGCATGCAATAACCACCCAGTTCGACGATACCGGCGATATTCGCGAGAACAAACGCCAGGTGGTTATA
>JGI24705J35276_12238446_pt1 | contig 22475 bp, 19 predicted proteins | sample TergutNt197P4_FD_35276 | JGI IMG/M metagenome (IMG submission 35276) | reverse complement strand
CGTCGTCCAGGCGTGCTTTGCTGCCCACGATCACAATCCTACTCATCGGCTCAGGAAGCAACATTGAGGGTCCTCTCGAATTCTTTATTTAGAAAATCTTTGACCTCGGACATCCTGCCCGCGGCCGCTCCTTCCAGTTCTTCCGCCTCCGCAGTGCCAACACTAAGCAGTTCCCCGCGCTTCACGGACAGCTTTTCCTTTTCCTTCGATATCGCCTTCTCGGACGATCCCCGGATGTTCGCCTCCGCGGCCTGTATTTTATTTACCGAATCCCTGCGTGCGTTGGCGATCGCCGTTCTCTTATCGGCCTCGGCCTTTTCGACCGCGGCCGCTGCGTCCGCCTCGGCTTTTTTTATCTCTGTCAGTATGTCAGTTCGGCTCAAGTTACACTCCCCGACCCTATTCCGCAACCCCGATAGCGCTGTTCCTACTTAAGCGTGATTGTACCCTTTTTAAAATATTAACGCCCGTTTAGCTGACATTTTTGGGTTCGTACTTCCTGACCTTAACGTTCGTTTCGTCGAATAATTTCTGTGATAATTCGTCAGTATATAAATCGGAATATACTATTTCTTTTATACCTGCATTTATTAGTATCTTGGCGCACATGGAGCACGGATAGGTCGTCGTGTAGATGGTGGCGCCGTCTATGCTTATCCCGAAATATGCGGCCTGTATCACCGCGTTCTGTTCCGCGTGGACGCCTCTGCACAGTTCGTGACGTGTCCCCGAGGGGATGTTCTGCTGCTCTCTTATGCATCCCAGCTCCTCGCAGTGCCTCGTTCCCTTGGGCGATCCGTTGTACCCCGTTGTGAGAACGCGTTTCTCTTTAACGATAACGGCGCCGACCTGCCGCCTGATGCAGGTGGACCTGCTCGATATCAGGCGGGCCATGTCCATGAAATATGTGTCATTATCTGGTCTGTTCATCGTCACGTTAACATTGAAATGGTATTTGCTTCTTCCGTGCCCTTTTTAACGGATGGGGGAATAAGGTAGTGTGGAAAAGAACATCAGGAACACCATCATCATCGCCGTCGTGTGCCTGGCGGTATTGGCGGGCGCATACGTTTCCGTTTCGTTATATTCGGGAACGTCGCCTACGTTCTATACCGTGGAATCGGGAAGCATGCGGCATTCCGACAGATCGGCGATCGGTATCATCGACACAGGCGATATGGTGCTTGTGAGGGATCCGTCGAAAGTGAACATAACCACATATACGGAAGGTTACGTAACGGGATACAAGAAATTCGGCGGTTACGGCGATGTCGTCATTTATAAGAGAGAGAGCGGCACGCCGGTGATACATCGCGTCATACTTGAATTAACGGACAACGGGAACGGCACGTGGAGCGCCCCGTCCCTTCAGGATTATACGAAATGGTACATCGGCAGTCCGGGGGACCGGCCGGACACCGGCGCGCTGAGCGGGAGGATACATTTCACAGACCTCGGATTCGAGGTCTCCCTGAACACCCTTAAATCAATCGGCGCCGGCAACAGCGGTTATATAACGAAGGGTGACGCCAACGGCGCGGCCGATCAGAGCGTGGACAGTATCATGCTGAACACTCTTGTCACCGATAAAATGATAATAGCCGTCGCCGCGCACGAGCTTCCCTGGCTCGGTTGTATAAAACTGTATATCAACGGTACGAACACCGATCATATACCGTCGAACAGTCTGCCGCTGCTCATAGGGACGATCGTTCTGATAATGGCGGCGATGGTGGTTGCCGGTCTGCTCTACGAGAGACATAAAAAGAAGGAATGAGGGGACGCCCCCACCCCTTTATTTCCGATGGAAAAAGTATACACGGTATGCGTCACATGAGCTTCGTCTGATTCGGATGTCTGTATGATTTCAGGTCCGCCATGTTCTCGTCCTCTTCGAGCATCTTGCATATCTCTCCGGGAATACTGAGCTCTATCTCTCTTGTGCGTCCGGCCCTTCCGAACGATCTCACGCGGGCATGGATTATTCCCAGCATATCCAATTCGGATATCAGATCGGTGACCCTTCTCTGAGTGAGTACCGTCATTCTCAGAATGTTGCAGAGATCCTTATACGTCGAATAGACGTCGCCGGTGATCATTGTCTTATTGTCCTGTCTCGTATTGAATATGATGCTCATAAGAACGGTCTTCGACTGCTGCGGCAGCGCTTTGACGGTCTCGCTGACGATATCCAATTCGATCTTGTTCTTAGCGTAAAGGACGTGAGCTTCCGTGACTACGTTATCGCCATTCCTTTCCGCTATCTCCGCCGCCGTCCTCAGAAGATTCAATGCCATTCTTGCGTCCCCCATCTCTTTTGCGGATTTCGCGGCGCATAAGGGGATCACACCGCTTTCCAGCACCCCTTCGTCAAAAGCGAGCTCCGCTCTGCTCCTTAATATGTCCTCCAGCTGTTTCGCGTCGTACGGATCGAACGTCATCTTCTCCTCGCTCAGTCTGCTCCTGACCCTCGGATCAAGGAACTCCATGAAGTTCACCCTGTTCGATATCCCTACCAGCGACAGTTTCGAATTCTTCAGATCCTCGTTCATTTTCAGAAGATGATATAATATATCGTCACCGCTCTTGTTCACGAGACGGTCTATCTCGTCGAGAACGACAATGAACACCTTGTTCTGTTCGTCCACGTAATTCTTTGTTTCCGAATATATCTTATCCATCCCCCATCCCGTGAAAGGTATCCTTTTGTCAAAATCCTTTATCGTCTGATTTCCGATGCTGTGAAGTATCCCGTACTGCGTATCGACGACCTCGCAGTTGATGTAGATATAAACGGCGGTCTCTCCCTTCGGGTCCACCTTTTTCAGTTCGTTACCGATAAAGTTCATAACCGCGGTCTTTCCCGTTCCCGTCTGTCCGAATATCAGGATATTCGAAGGTTTATCGCCTTCGAACACCGACGCGATCACGGCCGCGACCGAATCTATCTCTTCCTTTCTGTGAGGAAGTATCTCCGGAAGATACGACGTCTGAAGAATGCTTTTATTTTTTACGATCCTGTTCCTTCTCTCTATATGTTTTGTGAATACCGACTCGCTCATCTTTGATACCTTCACCGGAAATATTGCTATTCATCACGGCTTCTTGTGGAATGCGGACCGAGTATTAATCAGTTCCTGTATGAGTTTTCAGAGGACAGTTCTCGTTTAATATGTGTACTCTATATCCATGAAGAACTAACAGGTGATCAACATGAAAAAAATCAACGGTTGGATCGTTATCGGCATCTGCGTACTGGCGATCGCGGCCGTGGCCGGTCTGATAGTACTGATAGGTCAGCTAGGTTAGACCGTTCCGTATTAACGAATATTTCCACCGGAAACAAAGGGGTGGGGGCGTTGTTATATTACATGTAATATTATCACTTATTATACATTTTGAAACCTCCGTTCCTTATGAGCGGTATTCTCAACGACAGGTATGTCCTGTTCTCGCTGTCGGCGATCCTGATCATAATATTCGTCTGTGCGGTAGGTTCTTTCAATACCGACGAGGTGAACGGTAACGGAAAAGAGGAGATAACCGGTGTTATAACGGAAATGTCGTTATCGTCCAACGGAACGGTGTTCAGGGTCACGGATCTCAGCGGGAACGAGTTCAGATGTTTTTATGCGCGCGAAATGCCGGCCCTTCCGGCGCTCTGCCGTCTGATAGGAAGTTTTTCCGATGACGGCAATATGTTCTTCGTCGACCGCATCATTGAAAATGATGAATGGTGAGGCGATTTGATTTATATTCCCGATAACTTGGTGTGGCCGTGTACATTGCCGTGGACGACACCGACTCCCGTACCGGGAACTGCACCACATATCTTTTAACGGAGATCATGCGCACCCTTTCGGACATGGACGTGATCGGAAATCCGCGTCTCGTCCGTCTCAACCCGGCAGTGCCGTGGAAGACGCGCGGGAACGGTTCGCTGGTGCTCAGAGCAGGCAGGGGGACCGGCAAAAAGAAGCGTATCGGCGTAATCGGCGGAAAGGAGACGTTCTGTTACGAGGATGCGGCGGGATATGAACCGGACGAGGACGAACTGATCGAACGCATAGTACCGGTCATCGAACGGAACAGGTCGGACGACTCCGATCCCGGTCTGGTGGTGTCCCGCGTAAGACCGCCGGCGTCGCTTTACCGCGAAGGCGTGAGCAGGATCATCGAAAAGGAGCATGTGAAAGAAGAACTTGACCGCATCGGTGCGAGAACGTTCGAGATCGGATGCGGCCGCGGCATCATCGGAGCGGCCTGCGGGATGGCGTGGGAGCCCGGCGACAGTACGTATGAGGTTCTTGCATACCGCGAAAAGGAAAGGTGGGGCACCCCGCGGTCCGTGGACCCGGCGTCGATAAGGGAGATGGACCTGATGTTCCCGGGAACGTTCAACAGCTGGGACGAAAGAGAGAAAAAGGTCACAATGGTGCCCTCGACCCCCTGCCCCGTCCTGTTCGGTCTGAGAGGGGACGACGAAGAGGAGACCATCGGCGCATCAATGTATCTCAGAACGGAACCGATGGACAGATGGGTCACGTTCCTGACGAACCAGGGGACCGACGACCACATAATCAGAGATGCCGGGGAACTGATCGCCAACCGTTCCTATGAGATCGCCGGGACAGTTCGTTCTTCCTCGGAACACATACGCGGCGGCCATACGCTGACGGACATCGAGACGAGATACGGTATCGTAACGGTGGCGGCATACGAACCGTCCAAGGAGTTCAGGATGCTGTTCGACAACCTGATCCCGGGGGACAGTATATCGGTGATCGGCGAGCTCCGCGACGAACCGAGGACGCTGAATGCGGAAAAGGTGAACGTCCTTTCGCTTGCCGAGAGATATACGAAGACATCCAACCCGATATGCGCGAAATGCGGTAAGCGTATGCACTCGGTCGGCAAAGGACAGGGATACAGGTGTAAGGGGTGCCGCACCCGTTCCAAAGAGTGCGTGACGGAAAAGGAGATACGCTGGGCGGTACCCGGATGGTACGAGCCTCCGGCCTCCGCCCGCAGGCATTTATCGAAGCCGCTGAAAAGGATGAACGAAGAACAGAAGGTCGAGTTCGTCAATTGCCGTATATGACAGCAGACAACAATATATACGGTCAAAAAATAAGCACACCCGGTGTTCATCATGGATGAAATTGTGATCCTCAGTGCCGTAAGGACCCCGATCGGCAAATACGGAAAGGCGTTGGCTGACATCAAAGCAACGGAACTGGGCGCGATCGCCGTCCGCGAATCCGTGAAAAGAGCGGGGATCGATGCGAAAGATGTGGAAGAATGCATAATGGGTAACGTGATATCCGCCGGGCTGGGTCAGAATCCCGCGAGACAGGCGGCCGTTCACGGCGGCCTTCCCGTCGAGATCGGTTCCACGACGATAAACGCCGTATGCGGTTCCGGTATGAAGGCGGCGATGTTCGCGGCCGACGCGATAAAGGCGAAGCAATATGACGTCATCGTCGCCGGCGGCATGGAAAGCATGAGTTCCGCCCCGTATCTGATGCCGGGCGCGAGATGGGGTTACAAGATGAACGACCAGACCGTAAAAGACGCGATGGTGTACGACGGCCTTTGGGATATATTCAACGATATGCACATGGGATTCACCGGAGAGATAACGGCGGAAAGGCATAATGTGACGAGAGCGGATGCGGACGAGCTCTCGTACGAAAGCCACATGAAGGCGGCCGCGGCGATAAAGAACGGAAAATTCGCCAAGGAGATCGTTCCCGTTACGATAAAGCAGAGAAAGGGCGACATCGTGATGGACACCGACGAAGGCGTGAGAGAGGACACAACGATGGAAGCGCTTTCGAAACTCAGACCGGTCTTCAAAAGCGACGGTATAGTGACGGCCGGGAACTCATCGCAGCTCAGTGACGGAGCGTCCGCATTGGTCATAGCGTCCGGGAAATTCGCAAAGGAGCACGGTCTCAGACCTCTGGCGTCGATCGAGGCGTACGGGGAAGGAGGCGTGATACCGGAACATATCATGGAAGCGCCGATACCGACGACGCAGCAATTGTTGAAAAAGGCGGGAATGACGATCGACGACATAGATCTTTTCGAGCACAACGAAGCGTTCGCGGCGGCGTCCGTGGCGGTCATGAGGGCGCTGAACGTCCCGAAAGAGATATTCAATGTTAACGGAGGAGCGACCGCACTGGGTCATCCGATAGGCTGTTCGGGCGCGCGCGTGATGACGACACTTATCAACGCGATGATCGACCGCGGGAAGGACGTGAGCCTCGGGACCTTGTGTTTGGGCGGAGGAAACGCGGTGTCGATGATACTGCGCCGTTACTGATTGCAGCACTTTTTCTTTTCTTTCCGTTTTTCATAGGGCCGCCGGGCCCTTTGTTCTTTACTTTCGGTTATTGTTCTCATATAGGGCATTAAATACACATTCTATTTATTAAATAATTTTTATATAGATTAATTTCAAATACTATATAGATATAATGAAAAATATAGCATTACCTCTTCTGACATTGAGGTGTGTTAGACCAAACCCCATTCCATAAAACACGGTCCAAACCTATTATTTTAACAACAGAGGTGAAAAAAATGAACAGAAAGATCAGCGGCGCGATCTCCGTGCTGCTCGTCGTCGCGCTTATGCTTCCCGCATTCAGCGGGATGGCCTCCGCGATCGCCGACGAGTTATCGGGGACATACGCAACCGGATCCGCCGGAACGAAGGAACTGAGAACGATCGATCCCTCTTCCGAATGGAGATATATTGATGACAACAGCGACCCGTTCGAGACCACACCGCTCTATATTCTGGGGCAGACTTCCGGTCATGTATCGGAAGTGAACGAATACCGTCACGCCTGGTCGTTACCTAACACATACACAGACCAAGAACTTAACGCAGTGCTCGGATACACCGTCGATATAGGTGTGGACGACAGCGCATGGAACATCGGTGCAGGTCCGTTCGGATACAAGAACGGAACGGCCCCCGATGTTTGGGGAACGCTCGGTACGATACTTAACGGCAACATCGCCGGCACGAGCGACCGCATAGAAACATACTTCTTCAGATACAATTTCGCCCTCGCCGCCGAGGACATCCCGAGAATATTATCAGTTTCTTATGAGATATTCTTCGACGATGCGGTGATCATATACCTCAACGGCACGGAGATCGGAAGGCACAACACACCGGCCGGCGGGTACACGCAGAATGTGCAGTACGGCGCCGCCAGCACCGTAGGTGATATGGAAAGAGGGAGCGGAACGCTCGCCATACCCGCGGGCCTTCTGCAGGAATACAACACAATTGCGGTGGAACTTCATCAGGACCGCGCCGCTAGCTCGGACATATACATGAATTTTACCGATCTGACATTCTCGGCCGAGGCCGCCGAGACCGGCGGTAACGGAGAGATCGGTACGAACGAGATATCGGTCGGCGCACCGAACGCAGCGGTCTTCACGATCACCAACACAGGCGACCAGCCGACAGGTCCGCTGACCGTTTCCCTGACCGGTCAGGATGCGTCCGTGATGATACTTTCGACGGAACTGATAAACAACATCGATGCAGGCGGAATGGCGATCGTCGCGGTCATAGTAAAGAACGGTCTCCACGCAGGAACATACACGGCATCGGCCGTGATAAGCGGCGACAACATCAGCAAGACGGTCGACATAATCATAATCGTCGAAGCGATATACGGCATATCGTTAAGCGAGACCGGAACATATGTGTTCAGATCGGAAGCGGAAGGTTATGCGTCTGCGGAACAGGTCCTGGTGAATGTAGAGAACAAAGGCAACACAGGCACCGGTACGCTGACAGTAAAGATCACCGGCGACGGCGCGGAGGCATTCGAAGCGATACCCGCAACGATCGGAGACATACCGATGGGCGGCAGCGCAACATTCGCGGTCGTTCCGACGGCAGGACTCGCTGCGGGAACGTACACGGCGACCGTGACAGTTACCGATGAGAGCGGAAGGTCCGAATCCTTCAACATATCATTTACAGTCGAGGCGGCGGTATTCGATATATCGTTGGGAGGACAGAACTCCGTTGTGATAACGATAACCAACAAAGGAAACCAGCCCACCGATACGCTGACGGCAACGCTCAGCGGTCCGAACGCATCCGACATGATATTATCAGCGTCGGTCATAGACAGCATCGCTGTCGGCGGCAAAGAGAAGATGATCGTTATGCTTAGGCCGGACCTTTCGGCGGGAACGTACGTCGCAATACTGACGGTAGAAGGGGACAACGGCATATTCGAGACGTTCTACATCTGTTTCACATCGGCAGATCCGATATATGATATTTCGATGGACAGGATCGGAACGCAGGAGTTCCCCGACGCCTATGTCGGATATTCGGACGTTGGACCGATGACCGTGAATGTGGAGAACACGGGTACCGCATCCACCGGCCCGCTGACGGTAACGCTCGGCGGTCCGAACGCATCTGCGTTCGAACTTTCCGGAATGTCCTTCGCTCTGCAGATAGGCGCCGAGACATCGTTCACCGTCGCACCGAAGAACAGTCTCGCTCCGGGAACGTACACGGCGACCGTGACCGTTACCGGTGAGAACGGGATATCCGGATACTTCGGCGTCTCGTTCAGAGTCATCGGATCGGAACCGGCCTACAACATGAACAGCCTGACCATGCAGCCCGGTTCCGATGAGACGCAGAGGAACTTCACCTGGTACAGCGACAGCCCCGTGGCAACGACGCTCACGGTATGGGCGTCCGGCGACGAGGCGAACGCAACGGCATACACCTCAGCGACGTCGTCGACCGCGGTGTCCGGATACCTGAGCAACAAAGTGACGGTAACGGACCTGGAAGCGGGAACGTACTTCTACCAGATCAGGACGGGAAGCGCATTATCCGATGTATACACCTTCAAGGTGCAGCCTTCGGACGTGTTCAGTTTTGTTCTGGTGGGAGATGTGCAGATCGGTTCATCCGGCAATGTCGCAAGGGACACACAGGGATGGCAGACAACGATGACGAACATCCTAACGGAATTCCCGGAACTCGCGTTCATAGTCTCCGGCGGGGACCAGGTGGAGACGGCCGGTACGGAACCTCAGTACAGCGGTTTCCTCACCCCCGAGGAACTGAAGAGCCTGGCAATGGCACCGACCCTCGGTAACCACGACAACGGTGATAACTACGGACAGCACTTCAACATGCCCAACTATGTCGGCAGCAACGCCTACAACGGCGACTACTGGTATTCTTACGGCAGCGTCATGTTCATGCATCTGAACTCCAACGACACCAACATCGCCAACCACAGGACATTCATGGTGAACGCGATAGCGCAGTTCGAAGAGATCTTCGGCGAAGCACCGGAATGGAAGATAGTGGTGTTCCACCACGGTCTGTATTCCAATGCGTCGCACACGGCGGACTCGGACATATACTCGCGCAGGGCGTCATGGTCACCGGTGCTTGCGGAACTTGATATCGATGCGGTCCTCAACGGACACGACCACGTTTACACAAGGTCGTTCGTAATGTCCGATGTCCTGATGGGATCCGGCACCGGAAGAGGAATGGTGCCGATAACCGAAGGCTACATCGCCGTCGGCGACAACCTCTACGCGGAATATGCGAAACTGCCCGGACAGGTCGTTTACATAGAGGCGAACTCGGCATCCGGCAGTAAGTATTATGCGGTACAGAACACCGCATATGACTTCGTGGCCGCATACGACCAGACGAACACCCCCACCGTCACCAAGGTGGATGTGGTCGACGGCGCACTCGTGTTCACGACGTACTACTCGACGGAAGCGGGCATAGATCTCGAGAACCCGATAGACACGTTCACGCTGAGACATGCGCAGCCCGTTCCCCCGGAACCGGCGGACGAACCGGCAAAGCTGCTCATAGCGTCGATATACGCGGGCAACATCAATGAGAAAGGAGCTCTGGCGACCGGTGTCCCCGTCTCACACAGTTTCATAGAGATATACAACCCGAACGACTTCGATGTGTGTCTCGACGGATACTATGTGTTCTATCAGGGGTACTGCACACAGTATGCGGAGAACAGGGACGGCTGGGCAGGTCTTGCGCTTGATCCGATAGTACTTCAGGCGAAGACATCCTATCTGATCAACTGCGGCGAGACGGCGGACGGCACCACACTCGTGCTCACGACCTTCGACCAGACATGGGAGAACGCTCCCGGATTTGTGACGAAAGGCTCGAAATATGTGATCACGTACGGCATCGATTCCATCGATGCGTCGATCGTGGATCCCTTCGACATTGACGGCAACGGAACGAAGATGGTCGGTTACGTGGACATGTTCGGTTGCGCCGGAAACGACGCCGGCACCACCGATCTGATCGACGGTTATGCAGGCGATTATTACAGCGAGCAGTCCAAGCAGAAGGGCTTTGAGCGCATAGACCGCAATGTTGATACGGAGAACAACAAGGACGACTTCAGACTGGTCGACTACCGCGACCCGCAGCCGGCCCCCCGTTCGATGATCGACGGCCCGCTCGGCGGCGGGACAGATGAAACAGACCCGACCGAGCCCGGCGATGATACAGACGTGACAGTACCCCCAAGATGTAGCGGCAACGATGACGACCAGGGCGAGGACAATGGCCGAGCTATCAAGTTCGACATTAAGGTCTTCGCAGGCGCGATCGGAGCGGTCATGGCAAGCTTTGCGGGAGTATCAGCGCTGTTCAGGAAGCCGTAAGTCCGAGAACACAGGACGGAGGGTCTCTCTGTCCGACCAAACCTTTTAGACCCTTTTTTCTTACCGATTTTGTTTTTTGTCAGCAAACATTTTAATCTTATGAGGTGTCACAGTGGCATGCGCCTGGACAGCATTCTTAAAAAGATAGACGGATCGACGGATGACATGATAGCGGATATGAGCGCCATGATCCGCATACCCGCGATCGGTCCGCTGAACGGCGGCAAAGGCGAGGGACAGAGGGCGGACAAGGTCCTCGGATTCTTGAAAGATTTCGACAGCGTCGAACGCTTCGACGTCAAGGACGCTCTTGACGGCACGGTCATGAGACCGAACATACTGGCAAAGAAGAACGGAAAAGGAAAAGGAACCGTATGGATCGTATCGCATCTCGATACCGTTCTGCCCGGCGACCTGGAAGAATGGAGGACCCCGCCGTATGAACCGGTGGTGAAGGACGGAAAGATATACGGACTCGGTACCGAGGACAACGGCCAGGCGATCATCTCGTCCATATACGCGTCAAAGTTCTTCGAACTCGGACAATTAACGAAACGTTCCATAGGGTTGGCGATAGTGGCCGACGAAGAAACGACTAGCACGATGGGCATCGAGTATCTCATAAACGCGGGTCTTTTCGGTCCCGACGATGTTTTTGTCGTTCCGGACTGGGGAGTTCCCGGGGGCACGATGGTCGAAGTGGCGGAGAAGCATCTGATCTGGCTTAAGTTCTCGGTGGAGGGAAAGCAAACGCACGGTTCGACGCCGCAGAAGGGATTGAACGCCTACCGGGTGAGCACGAACATGCTCTCCGATATACTGGACAGACTGGAAGAGAGATATCCGGGCGAGGACCCGATATTCAGGCCGACGGTGTCCACATTCGAGCCCACGAAGGCGATAGCAACGGTAGGCAACATAAACACGATACCCGGGTATCATGAGTTCTGGCTGGACATCCGTCTGCTGCCGATGTACGATCCCGACGACCTTATTGTTTACGCGAAGGAACTGGGCGAGAGATGGGAAAAGAGGACTGGTGCTAAGATAACGGTGACGGTGGAACAGAGAACGAGGTCCGGAAAAACTTCGGACACCGGATGCGACGAGTTCAAAGCGCTTCGCGATTCGATATCGTCGATCGTCGGCAAAGAACCCGAAACGGTCGGTGTGGGGGGAGGGACGTGCGCCAATTTCTTCAGATTGGCCGGTTACAACGCATACGTGTGGCAGACCGGAGGAGGTTCGCTGCACCAGCCGAACGAATACTGTGATCTTGATAATCTAAGATCCGATGCGAAGGTCTTTGCCACGCTGTTCCACAAGCTCTGCGTCTGACAACCGGAAATATGCATCAATCTTCGAACAGACGGTCCATCATCCACTTGGAACTGAACTTTATTATCTGATCGTATTCCTGGCCGTTCGATACGAACGCTATGGGTTTTCCGATGGTGTGCGCTATCGAGAGCGCGGCACCGCCTTTGGAGTCCGCGTCGATCTTCGTCAACATGATGGCATCCACGCCTATGGCGGCGTCGAACGCCCTCGCCTGCTCCACCGCGTCGTTCCCGGCAAGCGAATCACCGACGAACATCACGAGATCGGGTCTCGCCACCTTCTTGATCTTCTTCATCTCGTCCATGAGATTGCTGTTGGTCTGCATCCTTCCCGCGGTATCCACGAGAACGGCGTCCCTGCGTTTCGCTTTCGCATGCTCGATAGCGTCGAACGCGACCGCCGCCGGGTCCGCGTCGGCCGAGTGCTTGACGATCTTGCATCCCAGTCTTTCCGAATGTATCGTCAGCTGTTCTATGGCGCCCGCCCTGAAGGTGTCCGAGGCGGCGAGCACCACCGTCCTTCCTTCTTTCATGAGACGGTTCGCGATCTTCGCGATCGCCGTCGTCTTACCGGTCCCGTTTATCCCGACGAACATCACGACCACCGGTCTGTCCTTCGTAAGGAACCAGGCGTCGAAATCGAACTCGTTCAGTTTTAAGATGTTCGATATGGAGTTCTTCAAGGAGGTCTCGACCACTTCGTCCAGCGTGTGGCCGCGCGCGTAACGTTTCCCGGTAAGGTCCTCCTTCACCCCGCTGACTATCTCTTCGACGACGGGAAGGGCAACATCCGCTTCCATCAGCGCTACCTCCAGCTCCCAGAGGAGACTGCCGAGGTTACCTTCTTTTATCTTTTTCCCGGAATCGCCGACGAGTTCCCCGTCGTCCTGTTTCTTATCGGCATACTTAACGGCCTCTTTCGCCGCTACCCTTTCCTGTTTTGCTTCGATCTTTTCCTGTTTCGCCGCCGCCTTTTTTTCTTTGGCGGCCTGCTTGGCGAGTTTTATCCTTTCCTTTTTGGAAGGTCCGCCCTCGTCCGCGGGTGCCGGTGCCGGCGCGGGTTCTTTTTTCACGGAAGGTTCCTTGCGCACCGCAGGTTCCTTACGGGCGGGTTCCTTGACCGTCTTGTCTTTTACCGGTCTTTCGGGAACGTCGTCGTCCTCAGGTCCGTCATCTTCGAAAAGATCGTCATCGCTGATCAGATCGTCGCCGAATTCAAAATCGTCATCATCATCATCGAACACGCGCGCCTTTTCTTTCGGTCCTCTCTCTTTAACAGCAATGTCCTTAGGACGGTCGTCCGCTGGGAGCGTGACCTCTTCCGCTTCCGGCTGGTCCTTTTTGAAAAGATTCTTGAATTTGTTCTTCAGGGAATCGAACATATCAGCTCACTGCTGTCTTCTTTCGTATTCCTGCTGCACCGTCAAGGACAGGTTCCTGGCGGCCGCCTCCGTCTCGTTGATGGCCTCTCCTGTTCTCTTCAGAGCGTCGGTTATCTCTTTCACGCTCTGTTCCATGAACTCCACCGCGGCGGGAAGGTCCTTCTCCACAGAGATCCTGCTTCCGATGCCTACGATCGCCTTATTATCGCCGGTCGCTTTCGCGGAGACGTATGACGCCCCCCCTACCGGTACAAGTATGTCGTCCCCTTCCTTCGCGTTAAGGAACGCTTTCATCGTCTCTCTGGACCTTATGGCTTCTTCCAGCGACATCTGGAATATCTGCGCCTGATTGGCGAGCGCGTCCAGCTGCGTCTTGTAGACGTCCAGGGCGTTGAGCGCCTGACGGAGCTCGTTGTCATTCATCAGTTCTCACCGACCTCGTGCTGTACGAGGCGGTCCGTTATGTCCGCCGGCGCAAGCTCCGTAAGTTCGTCGATGGATATCTCCCATCTTTTGAGCTTGTGCCTGCTGCCCAGGTTGGACAGGACCTTCTCTTTCGCCGCATCTTCGTTCTCCGCGGCCACTTCAACTGTGAAATCTTGTCTGCTTCTTGTGTCCTTAAAGGAACCCTTTGCTCGGAAACCCTTCATTGCAACTACCGAGACGAAGAATTATATCTATTGAATAAAGCTTTTGGTCGATACGTACGTAAATGAACCCCGATAACAGCGTATTGACGGTATATTCACCCGGAAGGTCCTTTCCTTCCGTCTCGGTAACGGGAACGAAATGCGACCTTATGTGCGAGCACTGCGGAGGCTCGCACCTTAACGGTATGATCGCTGCGGAGACACCTCAGGATATGATGCGCGTCATCGACCGCATAATATCATCGGGAGGGGATGGCCTGCTGATAAGCGGAGGGTGCGACGCCGACGGTTCCGTTCCCGTGATGAGGATGACGGACGCGATACGATACGCATCCGAAAAAGGGCTGAAGGTGAACATACACACCGGCCTCATCGGAAAAGAAGATGCGGCCGCATTGGTCAATGCTGGTGTGAAAGCGTTCTCCGTCGATGTTCATCAGGACCCGGCGATAATAAGGAACGTTCTGCATCTTAACGTTCCGGCGTCCGCCTATTCCGATATGCTGGATAATATCACGGATGCAGGCGGGACACCGGTGGCGCATCTTACCGCGGGGTTCGGGACGGAGGACCTTCGGCTGTCCGTCGGACTTGTAAGGAACAAAGGGCTGAGGGATGTCGTTCTGCTGGCACTTGTGCCGACGAAAGGAACTATCACCGAGGATACGCTGATATCGGAGGACGCCGTGACCGATGCGGCGGTCATGATGATCGATACGGGTCTCAATGTGACGCTGGGCTGCATGCGCCCCCGCTCTCACCGCACTCTGGAGATAAGGTGCATCGAGGCCGGTGTGAGACACATCGCGAACCCGTCGCGTCAGACGATACAGTGGGCGAAAGAGAAAGGTATGCGGGTCGTCGAAAAGAGGACCTGCTGCTGCATCAGGTCCGGCCGCTGAACATGACCCAGAGAAAAGGGTTGTTTATATCCGTGCAAGGAGTTCCGCGTAACGGAGATGGGACATGAGCGATCTACAAGCAAAGGAATACAAGGGGTTTGAGGACATCAAACACCGTGATAAGAACGATATCGAATATTGGTTTGCGAGGGAACTCGCTCCCGTTCTCGAATACACAGAATGGCGTAATTTTTCAAAAGTGATCGACAGGGCCATAATAGCCTGCAAGAACAGCGGATTCGACATCAATGACCAATTTGTTGAGGTCAACAAAACGGTCGCCATGTCGTCCAAAGCAAAGTCGAGGACAATACCTGATTACAAACTTTCCCGCTATGCTTGTTATCTTGTAGTTCAGAACGGCGACCCGCGAAAGGAAGCGATCGCGTTGGGGCAAACATACTTCGCGATACAGACACACAGACAGGAAACGCAGGACTATTTCGAACAGCTGGATGAGGATAACAAGCGGCTTGTGATACGCGGCGACATAAAACAATGGAACCAGATGCTCGCGGAAACAGCGCATAGGGCCGGAGTTATAACAGAAAAGGAATACGCTCAATTTCAGAACGCCGGATAAAAGAGAAGATATCGACCAAGGACGGTGCGACCCATGCGCATAACATCGTCGGCCAAGAGGTGAGAGGGGGCGATCGCACGGGCAGGCGGAACGTTACCGGAAGATCAGCCCGCTCCCGAAAAGAGTACGGATCAGACAGCGCGGGAACAGATCGAACAATTGAAGAAGAAAAAGAAGCTGATGCTTGACGAATAACAACAGACCGAGAACAGACCCGCGCTCAAAGGTCGTTGGCCTGCGGGCCGTGTCCGATATCGGCCATTTTCCTTCCAACGAGGAAAACGGCGGCGTATTCGGGAACCTCCGTTTCTCCTTTCAGCCGCAGACGTTCTCCTAGTATCGTTATCTCGGAGTCCCGTCTCATCGTTATCTTCACGGGATCGGAGGAATATTCTTTCGGCACGGCATCCCTCAGCGGATCGAATCCCGTCAGCGCTTCACGGGAGAGCGGCGTGACGCGCAATCCGCTCTTCCCGTGCACCGAACCGGGAAGACGTATCAGTCTTTTCACGTCGGCGGTCACAGGTTCGTCCACCTCCCCCGCCATTAACGGGACCACGTCATCGGTCATTATCCTGAGAAGTATCTCCTGGCTCTTTTTCGTGAGCACGGCCATGGTGTTCCTTTGGAAAAGTGAATTTTTGGATGACGTGACATCATTCTGTACGTTGATGAGCGTCTTATCCAGCGTCTTCGAGATGCTCGGATATTTTTTCTTCAGTTCTTTGACGTTCATCGTAACGATGTCGTCGGTCACCGACGACAGTCCGTTCCTCATCCTTCTTCTCCATCCCCCGGAGTCCGCGCCCGGTATCAGACGGTCGGTCACCGTGTTCGCATGTTTCTTACCGCCCACGTTGGCCACCGACGTGACCGTCACCTTCTCGGGGAACGCCCAGTCGGCGTCCAGTCCTTTCGATGTGACGTAATCGACTATCTCCCTCCGTTCCGGGGAGCCCAGCGTCAGAACTTTCGGTGACGACACGTGAGCGTGATATCCCCTTCCGCCGGAGAATACTATACTCACCTCTTTCTCATCGAATCCGAGATCTCCGCATATGAACGAATCCACAAGGTTCATCATTTCTTTTTTGATCTGCTCCAGCATCTCGGAGTATGACATCTTTTCCGCGCCCGCAAGGTGATCGGCGTCAAGGTCGAATATCAGATCGGCGCCCAGCCATTTCTTCTCTTCCATCGTCGGCGCCGCGGGCTCGCGGTAATAAGCGGTGGAATAATAACAATGGGAAGGAACCTGCCCTATCAGAAATTTTCTGATATCGTCCGTTCTGGTGAAGCTCAGATGTCTCTGGACGAAGTCCCGGTCGAAGAACATGAACCCGAACTCCCGTCTTCCGAAGCGTTCCGGCATCACGGGGGCGTTGTTCTTGTAATATCTTCTGAAAGCTTTCAGCATGAACCTGGAATTCTGATCCATCGTTTGCGTAGTGACAAACAACCTATAATTACATTGTCCGTGTTCTAAGGTGATGTGACGGAGAACATACCGATATACGACAATCACATCCACCTGAGTCCCAAGGGCCGCAATATCGATGCGCTTAAGGATTTTGAGAGCGCGGGAGGTACCGGTCTGACCCTGGTCACGTTACCGTACGATGAAGTGGTGATATCGGAAGCGGATGATTTTCTGAGATCGTATCAGATAACGCTGTCAATGGCCGAGAGGGCGAGGTCCTCCACGGAACTGAAGATAAACGTGGCCGTCGGTCCGTATCCCGTATTGCTTTTACCGCTGACGGAGAGATTCGGACCGGACAAAGCGGAAAAGATCATGATCTCCGGTATGGATATCGCCGCCGGTCTTGTCGCTTCGGGGAAGGCGAACGCGATCGGAGAGATCGGAAGACCGCATTTCGACGCTCCCGCGGACATAATGGGATCGTCCAACCGCATCCTTCTTCACGGGATGGAATTGGCGTCCGAGAACGGATGCCCGGTGATAATACACTGCGAATCGGGTTCCCCGGAACTGATGAAAGAACTGTCGGAGATGGCGAGGTCCGCGTCCCTGGACCCGGGGATGGTGATAAAACATTTTTCTCCGCCGCTGGTGAGAGATGATGAGACGTACGGGGTCATGCCCTCGATACCCGCGTCCAAGAGGTCTGTGCGCGAGGCGCTGTCCAAAGGCAGCAGATTCATGCTGGAAACGGATTACATAGACGATCCCGAAAGACCGGGGGCGGTCATGAGCGTGAACACCGTGCCGAAGAGGGTGCACGCGATGCTGTCGAACGGCGAAATGTCCGCGGAGACGGCATGGAAGATCGGCGACGACATCCCGAAAAGGATGTACGGCAGATGACGGCCGTGTCTTTTGATTTCGGCACACAATTCCGGATTGAATTAATATAATTAATATATTAATTATATTACATTTTGTTTGGATATGCTGCCGCCGCCCGGGCGGAAGACATTAATCTGTTCCCGTCATCATCATTGCAGGTGCACAATGAAAGTAGCGATGCTCGTCGATTCTCACTATCCGGTAAAGGACGGCGTGGTCGACGCGATCGACATCCTCAGAAAGGAGCTGAAAGAACGCGGTCACGAGGTATTGCTGATCGCCCCGGACCCGGGGAAAGAGGACAGGATGGACGGTGTCCATTACATCCCGGCGAAAGATCTGAAAGGGTTCACAAGCGGCTATTATCTTCCGATATTCCCGTCGGACGCGATATTCAAGCTGAAAGAGGAGAACGTCGACGTGATCAATGTGCACGGTTTCGCGTTCATGGCCATCCGCGGGATCACCTTCGGTAAACTTCTGAACATCCCGGTCGTTCTGACGTTCCATACGCCGGTGTGGGATTTCATCGATTCGTATTCGCCGTTCGACACGGACCTGTCGTTCAATCTCGTGTGGTCGTACTTCCGGAATATCTTCAAGAGAGCCAGTGTGACCGTCGCGCAGACCCCGTCGATAGCGAAGGAACTGATCGGTAACGGTGTTAGTGCCGATATTCGTATAATACCGACGGGCATAGACACAAAGAAATTCGTGCCTGGTATCGACGGGACGGCGGTAAAAGAAAGATACGGGATCAAAGATAAGAGAGTGATGATACACGTCGGCCGTCTATCTCCGGAAAAGAAGATAGAGGTGATGATCAAAGCGCTTGCCGCGCTGGACGAGGACATCGTCCTGATGCTTGTGGGGAGAGGGGAACTGGGACCGGAACTTAAAGATCTGGCAAGGTCGCTCGGAGTGGAAGAGAGAATAATATTCACCGGTTTCGTGAGCGATGACGAATTACCCTTGCATTACGCCGCAGCAGATATCGGAATATCGTCGTCGACATATGAAGCGCAGTGTCTGGCGATAATGAACGCGATGGCGTGCGGCCTTCCCGTGATATGTCCGAACGCGAGAGCGTTCGTCGATTACATCAGGGACGGCGAGAACGGATATCTTTACGACGGTACGCCGGAAGGGTGCGCCGAAACGGTAAAAAGATGTCTCTCCGAGGGGCGGTCCGTAAGCGGGAACGCGAGAACGACCGCCGAGGGATTCTCGATACCCGGGTCGGTGGACGCATATCTTTCGCTGTATGATGAGGTCATAAGGACGAAACGCCGTAAATGATACATAGCCAGACAATCTTTCGAGAACCCTCCGGCCGGACCTCGTTACACGAAAAATAGACGCGATATACTGATTATCTTTTGAGAATGCTAATATACTAATTCCATCTATTATCAACCCCGGTGAGACAATGACAGGGGAGGTCAAAAATAAGTCAAAACGGTGGCTGATAGCAACGATATCGGCCGCAATAATGCTTACCACGGTACTGATGCCTGCGGCGAACGTTTCCGCCGCAGAGCGTCTGACGAATGCAGGACCGATAGACGGTATCGACACAGATCCGGATGTCGGTCTACACAACAGCTACGCATGGTGCGGCGCCGTATTCCAGCAGGATGACGGCGATTACCTTTGGGTGGGCACCAACCGCGATCTCGGAGGCGCGATACTTTCAGCTGCGGAACTGCAGCTGGGAACGTCCGACTTCGACTTCAATATGATATATGACATTTCAGGGATACCGCATCAGAGCGACGACAAGGCAGCGAAGATCTATCGCTACAATCTTAACGATCCAAATGCGGTATGGGAACTTGTATACGAAAATCCCGCGTTCAGCGGATACAGAAAGATGGTGGTCTTCAACGGCGACCTTTACGCCTTCGCAGGACTTACCAACCGTAATCCGTTGCCGGGCTACCAATATTCCGCCGTTTTCCGTTTCTCTTCTGATTTCGAACCGGGAGTAAGTGAACCGGAAGTGGTGCATTGGGCGCGTCTTCCGGCGATGACACTGGCAAATCTGGCTATGGAATGCTACCGCTCGGCCTTCGTTTATGACGGCAGGCTCTATCTCGGTATCTATGACGGCAGGATCTACTCCACCGACGGTACCGGTCTTGTGAACATGACCCCGACCAACAATGCCACTCCGGGCGCGGTCTACTCCACCGGCTGGGACCTGGTGGCGGACCTGGGAAAGATGAACAGTAACCCGCAGGGGACCAACATATGGGACATCATTGTCTACGACGGCAGTCTGTATGCTTTTATCACGGGAACCGGATTCACCGTGTTCAAGCTGACGGAGGCTGACGGTGAATGGACGGCCAAACAGATAGTCGGAGAAAAGGAAGAGGCACAATATCCGGCGGGTCTCGGGATAGGCGGACACGTCGCCGCATCTCCTTTCCTGTTCAACGGTTATGTGTATGTGACCACATTCGCCAACGGGCCGGTATTCTTAGCACAGGCCGCGGCTGGCAACTTGGATATGGCGTTCAACGATCTCTACGTCCCGGCGACGATATACCGTTTTAATGCGGACGATGAGTGGGAAGTTGTCGTGGGCGACTTCGTGGGCGAGAACATAGCGAAGGATAAGAACGGGACGGTCGTTCCGTCCGCCGGCGGCAACATGCGCGCCGGATTCTACCCCGGCGACAACGAGAAGAACCCGTCGTCGAATCTGTACGTCTGGTATATGGCGGAGTATAACGGAAGGCTCTATGCAAGCACATGGGACGTAGGTGTTTTCCGTTCGATGCTTCCGGCGATGCTCGCGCTCACGTTCGCCCAGACCTACGGAATGGAGAACGTAACGAACATCCTTTCTAAGATAACAGATGTCAGAGATAATCTTTCGGCCGTCATACAGATCTTGTCCGAAAGCGATCTGGCAACGGCATTGGATGACATCTCCGTGCTTTTGGACAAAGCTACGGAAGACATAAAGGCCCTCGACATAGACGGTATGAACACCCTGTACGAAATGCGCGGGATCCTCGAACAGCTGGCCTATGATATAGTGGATGTGATGGAGGAAGCGGTCGGCGAGATCTGCGCCCCGATCTCCGATCTGCGCGACTCGATATGCGGACTGTTCGAAGCGATAGCCGCAACGGCGCCCGAATTAAAAGCGGCGCTGACCGACACATTGTCTGCTCTGTCCACGACCGCATTCTTCCTCACGGACAGATCGGACCCCGCGGGTTTCGATCTGTTCTATTCGGACGACGGCGTGAACTTCTATCCGTACACGGTGAACGGTCTCGGAGACCCGAACAACTACGGAGGACGCGTGATATTGCCGACCGAGAACTACGGACTTCTGATCTTTACGGCCAACCCGTTCACCGGATGCCAGATATGGCGTTTGGGTGACCCGGCGGAAATAACCGCGGACATCCCGGAGACGGTATCGATGAAGCTGAAAGAAGAGGTATCGTTCGACGTCAGGTCCGTAGGACTTATGCCGGACGACATATCGGTCACTTTGAGCGACGGAACGGCCGTGAGCGCAACGATCGAGATGATCGAGGAACTCGACACTTCTTTCAGGTATTACAGCTCGACCGTCGAAATCGTTGAGAAAGGGATCCTGGGACAAAAAGCATACGAGGAGACGGAGTACCCGGTCCATGCCTATCTGTACAAGGTGACGCTGACAGGGCTGAGCGAATTCGAAGGTGCGCTGGACATAACCATCGGAATTGACGGATATCAGTTCGACGGCGCGATCTATCTGGAGATAACGGGACCGGTGACATTGGACATCGAAGGCTCGATAGGGGTCGAGGACATGGCCGGCTATCTCGCCGATGGAACCGACGGCTACATCTATACGCTGACCTTCGTGCTGAGCGAAGGTTTCGGAGTACCGATAGATGTCATCATAACCGGTGACGACAGTCTGACATACGATCTTCAGGGACCGGACGCGGACGGAAAGTATACCGCTGTGATAGCAGGCATCGTGGACGATATCGTGATCAGGGTCACGGCAACGGAGATCGTTGTCAGTGTCTGTGAGTGCGAACGCTGTGACGTATGCGGCGGATGCATAGAGATCGTATGCTGCTCGGAAGCAAATTGCGATTGCATACCCTGCTTCTGCCCGGTCATCATCATCGATGACGCCGGCAGCCTCCTGAGTGCGAGCGAAGGAGAACTGGAATACGATGACGATGCGGGAGAGTTCACATACACCCTGGTCTTCTATCTTGTCTCAGGCTCCACGGCCCCCGTCGTAACGGTCAACGGCGAACCCGTTACGGTGGTTCTGACCGACGATCATGGATACAAGACGGTCCTCACAGGCATTAACGCGAACGAAGAGGTGACCATCGTCATATCGGCGGCGGCCTCCGAACCCTGCGATCCGGGTCATCCGGGCACGGGCGGTATCGTTAATCGTCTCGTGATCGGGGCCACCGTAGCGGCGGTCATCGTCATAGTGCTCATCAGTTTCCTGATATCTCGTGTCAGGCTCTGATCGGAAAAGGAGGAGGTACCCCCCCTCCTCCACTTTATTTCTTTTTCT
>JGI24705J35276_12238447_pt1 | contig 22484 bp, 18 predicted proteins | sample TergutNt197P4_FD_35276 | JGI IMG/M metagenome (IMG submission 35276) | reverse complement strand
CAAACGCTGTCAGCTGGTCTTTCCACATGTTTGTGTAATAGAATCCTCCGGAGCTGATATAATTTCCGTTAATTACATAACAACTTTTCGATGAAATATTCCCGCCTGAGTCATAGATGTACTCATATGCTATACCAGTCAGATAATTATTTTCAATAGACAGCCTATTGTATTTGTCATATACGTACTCCACATTCACACTCGGTCCAACCATAGTTTTCAGATTCCCGTTGGGATAATATGTGTAATTATATGTGTCAGAAAAGCTGTTGGCAGAAAATGAGGTTGTTTTCACCTGTCCGCCGATTTCGGTCGAACTGTCGTTGTACGTATATGCATAATACGAATTGCCGGGAAGTCTTTTCATACTTAACCGTTGATTCGGGTCATAATTGTATGTAGTTACTCCGTTAAGCCCCATACTGCTAACAGCGTTTATTTGTCCGCTGCTTTTGTAATAATATGAACAGGTATCCTTCACGGTTCCGTTAAAAAGATAAGTATCCATTTTAGTATTCCCTTCGCTGTCCGTACCGGATTTTTGCGCTGTAACAGTGTCGCCATTATTATACATTGAATACTGGCTGCTGATTATAATACTGTTTGCTCCGGAATAATCATAAATGACTCCACCAGTGCTGTTTATGCTTGATAATTCATCGTTAGTGTAACCAAAAATAGTATTGTCAGAACCGACAATGCTTGCCAAACTGCCGTCTGTTTTATAGTTATACGCGACACTTTGACCGTTACCGTAAGCCACTGTATCTTGAGAACCATTGCCTGATTCTGAATGCATATAATTTGCAAGTGTATACCCCGGAACCGAGATGCTTTGCAAACTGCCGTCCGCGCCGTATGCGAAGTTTGTATTAAAGCCGTTGTGGGTTATTGAACCAAGAGCGCCAAAGTTGGTATAGCCGAAATTGGTAGATATTCCACCGGTTGTTGTTGAAGCCAATAGGTTCGTGCCGGGTATGTAGGTATTCACAGAACTAATGTTAGGACTGCTTCCGCCGACTCCTGTTCCGGTGACCGAACTTGTGACAACACCACCCGCATAACTGTAGTTCGTGGTTACTCCGTTTGCGTCGGTGTAGGATGTCAACCGACCTGTTGTATAATCGTATCCGTAACTTACCACGCTTGGCAAACTTTCCAACGCACCGTAAGTTACGGCTTTTGTTAAGAAACTTGAATAGTAAGTATATTGCGTTACACTTTTTCGCGTTTTGCTGCTGTCAAATTGAGCCTTACTTGTAACAGATGCAGGAGCAACCCATTCAGCTACATAGTATACCTGTCCCGGATAGTCACCAGATGGTGCGATATATCCAAACTCGAAACAAGAAATAGTATTGTCGTTCGGGTTAAGTTTGTATACTTTAACAGTCTGACCGTACGAATTAACTTCCGGTGTGAATGTTTTTAACTGTGCCGAAGTGAATGTGCATGGAAGTTTCATCATACGAAGAAGACCTACATTAAACGGCGCGGTCGAGTTAATGCTTAAAGTGGCAGATGTTGAGCCGTTCATATCACCGTCGGAAAGTTTTATTGTTGCGAACTGCCAGTCCGTTAACATGCTGTTGAACACAAAACTTTTTGCCTTGCCGTTGCTTGGAGTTACGGTAAAAGTGACGCTTGCGCTTTGGCTGTTTTTAATCCATGTGGAAACGGCGAAACTTTCATTCGCCGGGAGTAACTGAACCGGCTGGGATATCGAACTGTAAGATGCTGCAGTATTATAGTTTCCCATAATTACATCTCTTGTGTTCGAATAGGTGTCTGTGAAGTCAAAATAATCAAAACCGGTATTGTCAGAAAAATCGGTTGCGGTTGCAACTTCCGGAATGAAACTGGTTCCGCTTAATTTATAAGCGCTGTCCGAAACGACCTTACCGCAACACAAAGAAACATCGCGGAAATAATCACCTGTTGAATCGGAAGTGGTTATACTTATTGTTTTGGTAATACTTAACCTTGCTTCCGTGTTTGCCGCGGATGTGCTGTCAACCGGTACAAAAACCCAATGTTGATATGCACTTCCGGAATTTACTTCGGCGGTAACCGCCAAACCATTACTGTTACTGGTTACAGCCATTGCCTTTCCGTTATTTAAAAGAGTAGCTTGACCGTTCAAGTACGATATTTGAAATCTTTGGCTGTTGGTCGGAATTACGCCGTAATTGATTTTATAATTCCCGCTTACGTTTTCAAGAAAACTATTGCCCGCTGCTTGCGGCTGAAGTGAATAACTGTTGTCATCGGTGTTGTATACCGCTTTCCATTTTTGACTTGGATTTCCATTGTAAGTCCATTGTTGGATAATGGTGCCGTCATCGCTTTTGGCGTTCCTTACATCAAGGTAAAGACCGGAACTTGCATTCTTGATGTAATAATACTGCCAGTTTTTGATGCTCCCTGACGGCAAGGTGTTATCCACCTGCTTTATGTTAATTATTTTTGAGCTTCCGGAAATATTGGTATTGGAAGTTGTTACTGTATTAATTCTATTAGCGGTTGTTCCGTCGTAAGTATATTGTACCTGATCTCCGGTGGAATTAGCGATCTGTAATAAAGTAGTGTTACTGTTATAGGTAAATGTTGTTAAGTTTGGCGATGCGGTGAAGTATTTCTGTGCACTTGTTAACCTGTTTAACGAGTCATACGTGTAAGCAGAATACGAAGAAGTTGCATTAGAATTTTTAATTGACGTAAGTAAAGTACCTGTATATCCAAAGATCAAAGTTGTGTTATTATTTGTAACGCTGGAAACTTGATTACTTGTAGCAGTCACATAATTTATCGTCAGATACAAAGCGGCTTTCTTACTTGTATTCGTTGACGGATACTGGTGCATTTCAATTAAATTGCCGCTTGGATTAAAGACCATTGAATTGCCTTGCCGGTCAATTAATCGAATAGTACTTCCGGAAGTTCCATATAATTTCAAACCAAGAACTTTGTTTTCGGGTATGGCATTTCTATTGAAAAAATTACTTCTACCGCTTGCATCAATATAGCAATAATTATTGTCTTGTAATTTCACGCTTTGTTGGATATTTAATTTAAAGTTTGTACCTACATTGTAATTAGTTGTACTTTCACTATAGACATGGCTGATTTCAATTGGCATATTACCGTCGTTTACGGACACATCCTCAAAGGTATAATTTAATTTGCCAGTATCAAGATTTACCTGCCCTTGCCCACCTTGACTAAGGTCTTGTTTAATACTCAAGTCGGATTGTTTATCAGTATAAGATATACTAAGCACCGGATTAGAAAGAGTAACTTCAGAACCTTTACCTGTGTCACGTATTGAAATGCTTGATTGACCCAGAAAACTGCTCAAATAATCGTAGACATCAATTGTCATGATTTTCGATGTAGTATTTTTTGTTACATCTAAGTAATCTACTGTTGTTGCATTATACAGTCTGCCCGGGTCAGTTGATTGCTTTATTGTTGCTTCGAATGTTCTGTCGGTGCTGTAATTAATATTCAATTGCGCAGATATCGAGGATTTTTTATACATAATATCTGCAATCGCCGGATCATTAAATTTTATATACGCGTTGCGCATGTCGCCAAGTGCTCCTAAAAAAACATTAACACGACCGGTTATAAACTTATCATCATTCCAGCTGCTTCCTTCATAATAGCGACCTGTTGTCATACTAGAGGAGTTAAAAGACTGTGCCACTATCGACGGATCTATCACTACTGGGAACATACAGTTCTCAAAGAATGCTTTATCTGTGTTTATTGTCAGGTAATACTCGCCGTTCGCAAATTCCAGTGAATAATACACTGCGTCGGAAGTGTTACCGGCTGCATCGTACATATACCCTGCCGGGATTGTATAAATCGTTTCACCGTTTGCATCGCAAATCAATATATCGCCCTGTTCAGTCAAAGAAGCTGTTAAGCCATTCGTATCTAAGTCAAACCGGAACGTATAATCATCCAAAGCAGCATTTATAACAATGTTTTCTTTTAAAGAGGTACCTTCCAGCATGTATTGCAAATCAATATTGCTATAAATATCAGAGTAATAAACCGAAGAATTTAGATTGGCGAAAGAATTTTGAACAGAGTCCAGCAAGCCTTGGTTTTTTATGTTAAGACCTGTCGTAATACTTTCCATGTCAACTGTATAATTCGGCTTGGTATTCTTACCGCTATTGGACTGCGAACTATTCCCATTGCTTCCGTTATTGCTGTTTGGATTTCCGTTATTACTGCCCGGAGCATTTCCGCCAGCGTTATTTCCGCTGTTGTTATCGGAGCTCAGTCCGTTTTGATTTTTGTGCACTAAACCCTGACTTACATTTTTTTTGGTTGTGCTCAGGTTTTCCTGACCATCGTATACGTATATATCTGTGCCTGCGCTTGTTGCGCTTGCGAAACTTGGAGTCATCGACACTGAACCTGCGCCATTCGAAACGTTAACGAGTCCGTCACTGTAGCCTTGGCTGAAACTTACTGAGAGTGAATTTGCGGTATTTCGAAAATTCGAGCCTATCGTATTATCTATTGGCAAGTACTCGCCGTCATTCAAGTAGTTTACCGCTGAACCGTATTCTTGCATCAGATAAGTTCCGTCCGCTTGCACAAAAGTCTTGGATGTTTCAGTTCTTTTCGCAATATCTTCCGCAATTATCTCGCTCGCATCATAATCATCTTCATATGTCTTTTCAGAAGATATCGAACTAAGCTTATACCCTTTCGGTACTTTAACTCCCGCCGCCAGTTCCATTACTCCGTTTGCGGAAAGCTCCATAACTTTCGGCATAGCAGTCGCACACATAATCATAATCAGCACGAATGAAACCGCCGCCGCAAATATCCCTTTCGCAAATATTTTTTTCACTAGTTATCCCCCTAGATTTTTCCAACAAAAAAACTGCACAACTTAGAAATGTGACTACGAGAATTTACTCTCTTGCATCCTTCCAAAGTTTTGCAGTTCCCCACTTGCATAAAGCAATATTACACAATATAAAAAATAACACAAGCAATTTTTTATATGTCAGAATAATTAAACTAGCTCGCTAATTTCCCTTGTATAAAACAAAAGACCCTGAGTCATTGGTATCATTAGTATATAGATAAAAAGTAGTTAATACTTGGTTGTTAATATCATACCAAAGATTATCACTAGTGGCAATACCATTCGACCCTGTTTTTGGGAATAGTCCATTTCCTGGTGCTCCACCTACTCCTCCTGTACCTTTCAATAGTACATATGGTAAATTAGCAGTTTGTATCGGTTTTTCGGTCGTCAAGATAGTATAGCCACCAAACCCTCCGTATCCTCCATATCCGTACGCTCCTTTCCCACCATTTCCTCCATTTCCTCCATCGCCGCCTTTTATCTTTATCATTCCACTAGCTTTTTCAAATGAAACCTTTTTGCTCACAATTCCACTGCCACCACTGCCACCACCGCTAATACCTAGAAAAGTTGAAGTGCCCCCCGCTCCTCCTTGTCCACCATGTCCGCCTTCCACCGTCAAATCACCTTCACCATAAATACATAATGAATTATTAAATTTGTTTAAGCAACAACAGTGATTACACTAATTTTCTTTGTCATTATATTTCTCCTTTGTATTTATACAATACATTTTTACCATGGTATATTGTCAACACTAATTTGATAAAGGAAATTTCTTGAAGAGTTAAAGAGGAATTGCATAAGGAAATGCGTGCGAAAGTTAAGAATGCTAAGTACCCATATTTTGTACGAATTTTGTACCGAAAACCGACTAAACTGGTATACCGAACAGAATCAACACCCAATATATTGTACCTACAAGCATCGAAAGTGCCACTCCGACCACAATAACAGGTCCGGCAACCTTGAACATATTGGCACAGGTACCGAAAATTATGCCTTCTTTGCGGAATTCTATTGCGGCGCTTGTCATTGAATTTGAAAATCCAGTAATCGGCACTATGCTCCCCCCGCCAGCAAAATTGCCGATGCGGTCATAAATTCCGAATCCGGTCATAACAGCCGCAATAAATATCAAAGCCGTGCTTGTAAGTGCCCCTATACTATCTGCATCATAATTAGGGAATAGTTCTTTAAAGCCAAGCAGGATAAATTCTCCTATCACGCAAATCAAACCGCCGATAATAAATGCCCAAAAAAGCGACGGAAAAGCGCGGGTCCGGGGGCTTATCCGGCTTACATACTTTGCGTATTTAGCATTACGCTCTGCTACATCCATGTGATTGATTATGACCGCAAATAAGTCAGATTAAACATACGCCAACTACGATTTATAATGTTAAATGCACAAATTATCGTAGAACTCATTTTACATTAAATTATGAGCGATAAATTATTTGGCGTGTCAGGGGTTTCGATGTTTTTTAAAATCATGTGTTAGAATAGACACAGTATTAAAACATTTAGAAAGGAGACGGATATGAAAAAAGTTTTGCCTTGTACCAAGACTATGAAACTATATTACAGTCCTTAAACGACACCGAGATGGGTCAGCTTGTGCGGGCAGTTTTTAATATGAAAGTACTCACAGTATGCCGGCTTTACAGCCTTCGCTTGAAATTGCTTTTGCGTTTATCAGAAGCAATCTGGACCGAGACCGTGAAAAATACGACACCCAGAGCCGCAGCGATAGCGAGGATGAGCGTTAGCGCTGAGTCGCCGCAGCAGCGCACGAGCGTTAGCGAGTAGTAGCAGAGCGTATAGTAGCGCGTAAGCGCGTATGAGCAAAGCGAGAGCCGCAGCCATAGCGAGGATGAGCGTTAGCGAATAGTAGCGAAGCGTATAAAAACTTTGTAATTACAAATGTTATTAGCGTTAGCGCAGAGTCGCGCAGCGCATAATAGCGAAGCGTAACGCAAGGTAATTTATATATAAATATCGTTAAGGAGGACAAAAATGACAAATAAAAGAATTTTGGCAATAACTGCGGCGGTACTGATAGTCGGTGTAATCTTTGCGGCTGCGGGCTGCAATCCAAGCAGTGTAAACGCAGTCGGTGCTTCGGGAATCAATACCGCGAACCGCATCTCTGCAACCGTTTCGAAACTGGAATCCCTTACCGATAAGGATTTCAAGTTTCCTGCTATGCTTGGGGAGGACTATTATTTGAATCAGGATGCGGCACAGCAATATATGTCGCACCACAGCAAAAACGCGTTTTATAAAAAAGTGGACGACTTGTATGCACTTTGCGCAGATATAAAAACGGCGAACGAGCAATGCAATCAGCTTACCGCGCAGATAAAAAAGGAAGCCGCCGAACTTAAAAACCTTTCAAAAGAGCTTAAAAAACATCAAAAACAGTTTAAAAAGCAGGACTTTGCCGAGTTCAACAGCATAAAAAAGGAATTAATTAAAGCAGATGCCCAACTTCGCGGCGATCGCAACCGCATCAAAAGCCGCCTTAAAAGCGTGCCCGACCAAAGCTCGGATATCAAAATTGAAGATTCCACAATGCGCTATATGATGATTATGAGCAAATTGGATAAACGGCTTGGACTTCTTAAAAGCGAACAGGAAAAATTGGTTCGGCTGAATTACGAAGCGCGCTCGATACTTGGGTCGGCTTCGATTCAAACACAGTCACAGCCATCGTCACAGTACGACAAAGCCCTTCAACATGTAAAAGCAGCCGAGCCCGCCGGAGAACAGCCGAACTCAAACTTGCCTGTAAAAGAGAAAATCAGAAAACACAGACGGCACAACGAGCGAAGCAAGAGCCGCAGCCATAGCGGGGATGAGCAAAGCAAGAACCGCAGCCATAACGAGGATAAAGAACGAAAAGAAAAGATTAGAATGCACGAACGCAGCCGCGAGAAACGTAGCCACAGCGGCAAAAGGAAAATCCGCGAATACAACCCTGACCGCAACACAGAAAGCGCCCAAGCCCAGACCGAGCACAACCGCAATTTCACCTATCACACAATAACATGACAGCGAATAGTAGCGCGTTAGCGCGTATGAGCAAAGCGAGAGCCGCAGCCATAGCGAGGATGAGCGTAGAGTAAAATCGGAAATAAGCAAAGACCCTGCAACCATGTGGAGGTTTTTGTTTTGTATTGCCGTGTATTTTCCTCATTGTGTTCCCAAAAACATACCTGCAAAAAAAAAGCGTCATCAATAGGTACCAATAAAGTTTCAATAATTATCAAGGTCATAGCAGCGTTACTTTACACAGCAATAATTATCCTTTTGCCAGCAGTAATTAAGCCAATTCATATAATTCAGATTTGCTTGCCGCCAATTTAATACTTTAAACCAATTATCAATATAGTTTGCACGGACGTTATAGTTTTTTAAATAGTAAGCGTGTTCCCACACATCAATACCGATAACAGGGCAAGCGTTTAACGGCAATACTGTGTCTTGGTTTTTTGTGTTGACTATTTCAAGTTTACAATCCCGATTGACAACAAGCCAAGTATAACCGGAACCAAATATACTTAACGCTTGGGTCTTAAATTGATTTTTGAAATTATCCAAACCGCCGAATTGATTATTTATTGCGTTTAATAATTCGCCACTTGGATTTGTTTGTTGTGTAGCAGGAGTCAGATTTTTAAAATAAAAGTTATGATTATAAACACCGCCGCCATTATTGATTACCGCCGTTCTGATTTGACTTGGCAGTTGTTCGGAATAATATAACAATTGCTCTAAACTCCAATTCCCGAATTGCGGATAATTTTTTAATGCGGTATTCAAGTTATTAACATAAGTTTGCAGATGTCTGTCGTGGTGCAAGTACATTGTTTTTTCGTCTATGTATGGCTCTAATGCGTTATAAGCATAAGACAGCGGCACAAGTTGAAATGGATAGTTATTGTTCATATTTCCCCCTTATTCAACTTATGGCTTATAAAAGCTATTTGCCACTTTGCTATTTGTTACATTGATTAATGCAATTGTTCTGCTAATATCAAGTCAATATGGCAAAAGAAAACATTGCAAATTGTAAATTTTAGATTGACTCTTAAAAATAATAAATAAATTCTACAATAAATGTACATACGTGCTAACGCGCTACTATACGCTCTGCTACTACTCGCTAACGCTCATTGTAAATTGCAAATTGCAAAAATGCTTGACAAGTTACAACTCTCCATGTATAATAAGGTATTATGAAAAAAGAAACAGAAGAAAACAAAAACCAAAAAAATGCAGATGAGCAAAGCAACAGCCGCAGCGACAGCGAGGATGCCAAGTTCATCAAGGTCTTGAAAAAAATCATGGCTGACAGAAACTTGAAACAACTGTCCCTGGCCGAAGTGCTGGGCATAAGGCAGTCACAAATCAGCAACTGGCTTAACGGAAAATCACAGCCGACCTACGCTTCACTGCAGAACATTAAAGATAAATTAAAAGTTCGCGTTGAAGACTTTTTTGAATAAAGTTGCGTTTGACCTAAAAGGAAAATCTATTCAATATTAATAAATAGTCACGAGCATAGCGAATAGTTGTGTAGCGCATTAATAATTAGCGCGTACGAGCAAAGCGAGAAGTCGCAGCGACAGCGCGTTTTATTATTTTAAAAAGTGTTAAGCACAACCGGACTGCCTTGGGCAAGAACTGTGCCCGCGGCAGGGAAAGTTCCGGATGCCAGATTTCCGTCCTCGGCTACGTCAACATAGAAGCCCAATGCCTCCAGTATTGCAAGTGCTTCGTCCGCCTTCATTCCAGCAACAGACGGAACAGCCACATTAGGTATCGTGTTTACGGGCTTGTAAAGCGCGGGGTCTGGCGGAATTTTCAAATAATCAATCATATTAGAAAAGATTTGACCGACATAAGGAGCCGCAACGATAGAGCCGTAATAACCGTTCTTGCTGGGCTCGTCAACCATCAGCATAACGCTGTACTTCGGCTTTCCGTTTACGCTTAGGAAACCCGAAAAGCTGGAAACATAGTGCCCTTGGTCAATTATACCGTCTTTGTATTTTTGCGCTGTGCCGGTTTTGCCGCCGATTTGATAGCCGTTTACACCCGCATATTTACCGCTTCCGTTTGTCACAACACCATAAAGCAGATTGCGGACACGCTCACTTGTTTTTTCGCTTATGATTCTTTGACGAGTCTGGGGGGGAATCGTAAAGCCTGCGCCCGTAATTTCGCGCGCAAATCGAGGAGTCATAAGTTCGCCGCCGCCCACGATTGCGCTCATAATGCTTATGAATTGAATAGGACTTACCGCGATTGCCTGCCCGAACCCGATACGCGCCAAGTCAACTGGACGCACCCATTTCTTATCCAATACAAGCCCGCTTGATTCGCCGTAAAAATCAACTCCTGTTTTTTGCCCAAGCCCGAATTTTTTAAGGTAGCTGTAATATTTATCCACCCCAAGGCGGAGTGCAAGGTCCATAAAAACACAGTTACAACTTTGCCATACACCCTCCGCCAAGGTTTCGTCGCCGTGTCCGCGGGTTTTCCAGCACTTGACGCGCTCGCCGTCGATAACCCGGAAGCCCGGACAGAAAAAGGTATCGCTTTCATCCGTTACACCCTCTTCCAAAGCCGCCGCCAAGGTAATGATTTTGAATATCGAGCCCGGCTCTAAAACATTTGTTATCGGCGTGTTTTTTATCTCCCCCATCAAGGTCGAGATATCATCACGCGGCTGGTCGTTCATATCGTAAAAAGGCGCAGAGCCGGAAGCAAGAACTCCGCCGGTTTCAACATCGTAAATAATGCCGGAAACGGCTTTCGCACCTTGCTCTATATAGGCATTATTAAGTGCGGTTTGCAGAATACTTTGCATCATAGCATCTACGTTTAAGGTCAAATCAAAGCCGGACACGGACGGCGAATAGTACTGCGTATTTGTGTCAAGCGGAATTCCGCGCAGATCACTTGGCTGTGCTGCCTTGCCGTTGGTACCGCGCAAAATCTGGTCATAATAGGCTTCAATGCCCTCCTGCCCCACACCGTCCACGCTTACAAGCCCCAGAACCTGACCGCCCGTCGTTCCCAAAGGATAAGTGCGATCATAAGTCTGGGATATAAAAACACCGGTAAGGTTATGCATCATGATGCCAAGCGTGGTAAGCTTGCTTACCTGCATTTTGATAAGCCATTCGCTTACGGTTTTACTTGTCGCTTTTGCGTAAATTGACTGTCTGTCCATTCCAAGCGCAGACGCCAAAACAGAACTTACTTGGTCGGGGTCTGTAATTGCAACAGGGCGAATGTATATGCTGTAAGTTAATGTGCTTTCCGCCATGACTTTGCCGTTGGTGTCCAGTATTTCACCGCGCTGAGCCATGAGCGGAAGGTCGCGGTACCATTGCTCCGCGGCTTTATAGCGCAGGTCAGCCGACGAGAATAACTGAATATAAACAAGCCTGCCCGAAATTATTGCCGCCACGCATAAAACCGCCAGCAAAAAAATGCGTGTCCGCTTCCGCAGACTTGTTTCAGTATACTTCGTTGGCACTCCGCGAGAAAAAGCCATAGCAATAAATATGCGCAACTTTTAACAGGTTTGACTAGATCCTGTCATAAAGTAATTCGGATGACTTGACAAGCATCATTTTGGTTAAAATTTGCCCGAAATTCACTCGAATGCTTTAAGGACACGACCTAGGTTAAGAAAACGGCGAAGTCCGCCGTCTTTATTATTATCCGAATATAGAAGAAATAAGTTTACAAATCTGGTCAAAAAGATTGGTGTTCCGGTCGGAGTTATCTGTGTAGTTATTGTTTGTCTGCGGCAATTTGACGTTATCGGGAACAGAGCCGGCCTGCCTTTCTGCATCGGAAACTCCTGCATTATAAGCAGTGTCGCGCTCTGCCATGGCTGAGTTGTATTGACTTACGATTGCTTGGTTTTCCGCAGTCAGTTTATTAATCCGTGAGCCGGAGTCGCCGATTGCAATGCTGTTAATAACCACAAGCGTCACTATAAGCGCTGTAACAGCGGCAAACGTAATTAATGCAATCAATCCTTTTGCATTAAGGCGCAACGCGGAATTTATCGGTAAACTTTCCTCGCTTTCATGCACATCGGCAGAAACACTTGTATCGGCCACTTCGGTTTCTAAGACTTTTTCCATACCGGCTTCGTTTGTTGAAGCCGCAGGAGCAACATATTCTTCAAACTCGGTGACCAATTTAGGTCGGAAAGTGTGATGTTCGACCGGAACCGGATTTGCCGCCGTATAGTACTTTTGATATTGCGGCTCTGCTGTTGTTTGATTTAATCCCAAAGGATTAAACCCGGAAGGATTTAACACGTTAGTATTAAACCCGGAAGGATTAAAAACCGAATCAGCTGCGGCGTATGGTGCGGGCTGTGGAGCAACTGAAGACTCACTTAATTTATCCATGTATTCTGTCTGTGCAAGGCGGTTATACTCTTCCAAGTTATGATTGTGGCTGAATAACTGCGCCGCCTCGGAAAAATTAACCGCCATGTTAGGGGCGGCAGCGGTGGGTGATTCATTATCGTAAAGTATGCGGCTTGCACGCTCTTTGACCATTGTCGTATCATTTTGAAGTAACATTTTCGGATACCTCCTTATCAAATTTTTTCTGCTATTCTAAGTTTTGCACTATGGCTTCTGGGGTTGTTCTCGCGCTCTTCTTCGCCGGGTTCAATAGGTTTTTTGGTTAAGATTTTCAATGTCGCTTTATGCCTGCATATGCATACCGGAGAGCGCGGAGGGCAAATGCAGTCTGTCGCCAAAGTTTTAAAAGTTTGCTTTACAATTCGGTCTTCCAGGCTGTGAAAAGTAATTATTGCAATCCTTCCTCCTTTTTTTAACTTTGCTGTGCCTGCTGTGATGAATTTTTCCAAGCTTTCAAGTTCGTTATTGACTTCGATTCTTATCGCTTGAAAGGTTCGCTTTGCCGGATGTCCGCCGGTTTTATAGTAGGATGACGGAACGGCTTTTTTGATAACTTCGGCAAGTTCCAAAGTTGTGTCAAGCGGTCTTGCCGCAACTATCGCTTCCGTGATTTGGCGCGCATACTTTTCTTCACCAAAGTCTCTTATTATTTGCATAAGTTTTTCCGGTTTGATGAAATTTACAACGTGGTAGGCTGTTCGCGCGGCGTTCCTGTCCATTCTCATATCAAGCAGCGCATCGTGCATATAGCTGAATCCTCTTTCCGCTGTGTCTATTTGATAGCTGGAAACCCCCAAGTCCGCCAAAATTCCGTCAACCGAACCGATTCCTTTCTCGTCCAGTATCTTGGCAATATCGGCATAATCACCTTGCGCATATTCAACCGTTTGCAAGTCATCTTTTGCGACATCTATTTCAGTTTTTGTGTATTCAATTGCGGCAATATCTTTGTCAATACAAATCAGTGTGCCGCCAGGTATCTTTTCAAGTATTGCTTTCGTGTGTCCTCCAAGCCCCAATGTAGCGTCAACAATCGTCTTTCCGGCACCAAGATTCAGGGCTTTAATGGCTTCTTTCAAAAGTACGGGGGTGTGATTAAAGCCCATAGTCTTTTAAACCCGCAAGTGCTTTGTCGAAATCAAAATCTTTGCTTTGCTTGTCGTACCTTTCGCGGGACCAAATCTCACCACGGTTGCCGACTCCGATAAAGACGATATCTTTTGTTAGTCCTGCAAAAGCACGGAGATTTTGAGGTATCATGGTGCGCCCCTGGTTGTCTTCTTCAAGTTCGGAAGCCCCCGAAAATAATGCACGCATGGCAGCAGCGGCATTAAGATCGGACAGCGGAACGGCGGCGATTTTGTCATAAATCGTGTCGGTAAGTTCGGTTTGGCTGAATAGGAATAAACAGCCGTTTGTACCTTTTGTTACCATCGGATTTTCGCCCAATCCGGCTTTTAATTTACCGGGAATCCGCACCCTGCCTTTGGCGTCGATTTGATTAAAATATTCGCCAAACAGCATCGTTCCTCCTTTGTGATTTCCCCAAGGTCACATTGTTTTCCCGATTTGCCGTCCCCCAAAATAACTTTGGCGTTCCGGAAAACCATGTGACCGCGGTTTAATCTTGCTTATAATAACGCCTCATTCTTTCAAAGTCAACCACTTTTAACCACTTTTGTAGAAAAATATTTCTTTGGAGTCTAAAAGAAAACCACCGGAAATAATAATGCACAAAAAACACCCCAAGAGACTTCTTGAGATGTTTTTATTTGCCCGGGCTAAGATGTATTAGTTGCACTAAAAACTATGCTGCAGTTTTGTTTTTAGGGCAAGTAACTTTCTTAATTCCCTTGATGAGCGGGAAGAATGCGAATACTACAAGGAACGTTAAAGTTTGTGAGCCTGCTCCGTATGTCAAGAATGATTCTTTAATACCGGTATCAAACAAGTTGATAAGCAACAGAATCGTATTGATTACGCCTATTGCCAAAACAACCCACTTTGCTATGTCATGTGCGAATATTTTTGCAAGCAAATACACAGCCCAGCCCAAAAAGAAAACTATTCCTGCTATTTGACCCATTGTAGCTCCTGTACTTTGAAAAGCAGCCGGCCAGCTTAGATAATCGCTGAAAAACGCCATTGCCCAGTAGAACGCTGCAACAAGAGCAAGAACAGCCATCACCAATTTTGCCCAATCTTTTTTGAAATCCATATTTTTCCTTCTCCTCCTTTTAATTAAGATTTACAAATCACCAAAATTTCCACTTAAATAGAAATTTTATGATAGTGTATGCATAAATATACTATTTATATTCATAACTTCCAAACAATTTTACAAGGTTTTACAAAAAATTATATAAAAAACGGGAATTTTAAATAAAAATCGCATACTTTTGTGCTTTGGTTGTGACACTCGAATTTTTAAAGCAAACTCATCACACGGGCGCGTTTAATCGCCGCGGTAAGCTCCCTTTGGTGACCTGCGCAAAGCCCGCTTTGGCGGCGCGGTACAAGTTTACCGTTTTCGGTAACGTATTTTTTAAGCCGCGCGATGTCTTTATAGTCAATATAGACACTTTTTTCAAAACAAAAAGCGCAAGGTTTCCTGCGTACAGGTTTGCCGCCGGGTTTTTTGGCGAATTTTGTTTTTTCATCTTTTTCTCTTGATGTCTGCTGGGTTTGTTCCTGTGCCGTGTCCAGAACTTTATCTTGATTTAATTTATCAGTCATATTTTCCTCCTTTAATTAAAATGGCAGGCTGTCATCGGAAACCGGAGTCATTTCGCCTGCCGGAGTGCCGCTGCCGCTTGGGTGTGTAGCTCCGCCTACATCAGTTGTCCGGTTTAAAAACTCAACTTCGTCAGCGACAATTTCGGTTATATAGCGCTTGCTGCCGTCCTGGGCATCATAGGATCGGTTTTGAATTTGTCCAACAACTCCTACTTTACTTCCCTTTTTAAGAAATTTTCCGCAGTTTTCGGCAAGCTGTCTCCACGCAACGATATTGAAAAAATCAGTATCGCGGTTGCCCTCGGCGTTACTGAAGCGCCGGTTTACCGCAATGCTGAATTTGCAAACACTGGTGCCGTTCGGGATTGTGGACAGTTCCGGGTCGCGCGTAAGATTCCCTATTAATAGTGCTTTGTTCATTATTTTATCTCCTGAATTAAACTGTTTGAGGTGCCGTTTTTTTAGCGGTTTCGCGGGGCTTAAATTCGGTCTGGTCGGGTTTTTGTTCGCCGGATTCGGGTCTTTGTGCCCTAGTTTTGCGCGCTACGTCATACTTAAGTTCCTTTTCCGTCTTAGAAATGAACATATAGCGCACGATACCTTCGGTAATATTCATAAGCGCAGAAATCTTTCCGACAGTTTCCGCCGGCGCTTTGAAATTCATCAAGACATAAAATCCTTCCCTGCGGTAATCAATCGGAGTTGCGAACTTTCGTATCCCCCATTTGTCTACCGTAGCGTCTGCACCCGCCATTTTCTGAAACTTTGCAATAAGTTCCGCGCGGGCAGCATCAGGAATTTGGCTTCCAATGATGTACAGACATTCATAGTTACGCATACCGGACTTGGACAAGTGTTGCTTTTCCACAAGTTTTTCCTCCTTTTTATGGACTCGTTCGGCAGCTCGCGAACCCCATAGGGAGCGGTATGCTGCAAAAAGGTAGGTATATAGTATATTAACTAAAGTCTTTTGTAAAGTAGTTTTATTTCTTTATAGACGCACGGCGCGAAAGAAAATAAACAGTCGAAAGAACCGCTACAAAAGCAAACAATGCGATACCCGCCCAGAACCAAGTGTTCAGGGCAATATCTCCGCCGGTGGAAGGCAAATCAGAAGCCGCATTGACAGCGGAATTATTGATAAACAACCCTGCGCTGCAAGCCGCTATTAAAGTGGCGCAAACCGCCAAGATAAGCGCGAATTTTTTCGTAAGAAACCTGTCAAGCGTGCCAAGCAACCGGCGTATTGTGCTGTATTTTACTTCCGCGGACTCGTTGGCAGGTTGCTGCTTTGAAACCTTTGCCTGAATTGTATCCTGTTCAGTGCTGCGAACTTGTTTAAAAGTATTATCCTGTTTTGCTTTTTGTCTTTTGGGTTGTGCCATATTGTAATAGTATACTTCTATTTGCCAGTAGTCAACCAATATATGTGGCAATTAATAAGGCGGAGTTATGATTACTCATTTTGTGTTGGCATTATCAGTGTTATCATGTTTGTTGCCATATCAAAATCTAATATGGTATAATTTTTTGTCGAAAGACTAAAAGGAGCAGAAACGAATGACAGAATACATTGTAATCGGTGTTGTCGTAGCCGTGATAATAGCAATCATTATTGCTTGGAGTATTAACCGAGCAATTTTTAAGAAATATGATAGAGTTGTTAGAGAAACAAGCCCATCATACAAAAACTTGTCAAAACTAAACCAACGGCAAAATTTTCATACCGATATTTCAAACATATATAAATATGCAGAGTACCCCAAAAGTCGCAGGGGTGTAGAAAACTTTAATTTTCAAAAATTCCTAACTGCGATTTTATATGAACGAGAAAATGCTTTTTATGATGTTTTTGCTAAATGCAAACAGAATAAAAATGCATGGGATAAATATTGCGATGACTGTGAAAAAGCAAAGATTTTTGTAGAAGAAAATGAGTTTGAAAAAATCGTTGCTAATTCAAATGAGAAAAAACTTAAATACAAAAAGTATAATCAACACGAGCAAAGAATTTTTGAACAAACAATTTTGCGGTTGCCGACAATAACGACAAGTATCTATTTACTTGCGTCATATACGAGTCCAGCAGGTCAAAGTCACGCACAAAGGAGTTGTAATATTTCGCATGAAGATGTTTATGCGACACTACTCTCATTAAAAGAAATGAGAGCAAAAGAGCGAATTAGGTTAGCAAAAGAAAGAGATATAACGACAAGGCAACAGGTCATTGAAAACGAAGAAAGAGAAATGTTGAAAAAAAATCGTGAACTTGAAAAGAAAGTGCAACGGCTTGAAAAAGAAAAAGAAGAGTTGCAAAGCAAAGAACAGGAATTTCAACTGGCTACGAAAGGACATATCTATTCAGCAGAAGCTACAAAAGAAAGTGCCGATGATTTTGACAATCTCTCGCCATATGAACAATTAAAACGATTGAAACAAATGCTTGATGACGGAGACATTGACTATGACGAATACAACCAAAAGCGGAAAGAAATTGCGGGGTAAAGATGAGCGAAGAAACCGAAAAACTAACAAAGGACATTGAACAATTAAAAAAACAAAAACGCATCTTAGAACATAATTTAATTCAATTAGATGATGAAATACTCTATCAAGATTTTGGACTATATAAACCGCAATATGATTTTGCAGACCTTGACCAATACAAAGATAAACTTGATGAGATACGCAAAAAACAAAAAGAAATGGTAATAAGCGGAACGGCTGCCGTTTGTAACAGGAATTGGAAAGTGCATGGGAGCGAAAAAGCAGGGAAAAAGTTTATTGCCGAGAATATAAAACAAGCGGTTAGAACATTTAATATTGAATGTGATATTTGCATTGATAAAGTGCGGTTTAGTAATTATGAAAATAGTAAAGAACGAATTTTGAAATCATATGAAATGCAAAATAAACTTAATGAAACAAACGAAATCATTATTTCGTGGGAATATTATTTGTTAAAAATTCAAGAGTTAAACTTGTCTTTTGAATATGAGCAAAAGAAAAAACAAGATAGGGATGAGCAACGAGCGTTAAGAGAACAACAACGAGAAGAGCAAAGGGTTTTACGAGAAATCGAAGAAAAGCGGAAAGAGTTTGAAAAAGAACAAGCACATTATCTTAATGCCTTAAAAAAACTTAATGAGCAAATTGAGGTAGAAGAAAGCGAAGAACGAAAACAATTTTTACTTAACAAAAAAGAAGAGTTAGACGGCAATATGGCAGATATTGATGTTGCATTAAAAGACCTTGATTTTCGTGAGGCAAATCATAGGGCTGGATATGTTTATATTATTTCAAATATCGGTGCATTTGGCGAGAATGTTTTTAAGATAGGTATGACAAGACGGCTTGACCCAGAAGAGCGGATTTTGGAATTAAGCGGTGCGTCAGTTCCGTTTAAGTTTGATATTCACGCTATGATTTTTTCCAATGATGCACCGAAACTTGAAACCGCTTTACATAATGCCTTCGCAGATAGAAAACTTAATTTAGTAAATGGTAGAAAGGAATTTTTTAGAGTTAATTTAGACGCAATTAAAAAGGTAGTTCAAGATAATCACGATAAGACAGTTGATTTTGTAAACTTGCCCGAAGCACAACAATATAGAGAAAGTATGATGATGAGAAAAGGGAAAACAAATGCCCAATATTTTTGACGAAAACGAATTAAAAGAAAGTTCAACAGTTCAGTCACACTTGCAACAAAAATTTTTCCTAAATTTCAGCCGAATTATACTGAATATGATTTGGTGTGTAAAAAACCTTGTTGCAAATCCAAAAAGATTGCGCTACAATATCCCATTTATTTAACATTTAAGGAGAAAAAATGGCAACAAAAACAAAGATTACCGGAACGGATGATAAAACAAAGGCTGGCAGCCCCAAAACCGGCGGAGCAGTAAAAACAAACTATCAAACAATCAACGGAAACAACGCGGCGGCTTATGTGGCTTATGCTTTAAGCGAAGCTGCGGCAATTTATCCGATAACCCCAAGCAGCGATATGGCAGAATACTGTGACTCCTGGGCGGCTTCCGGCAAAAAAAATGTTTACGGCGGCATACCGAAGATTATTGAAATGCAGTCCGAAGCGGGCGCTGCAGGCGCGCTCCACGGGCTACTTGCGGGCGGTGCGCTGGGTACAACATTCACGGCATCTCAGGGGCTTTTGCTTATGATTCCGAATATGTACAAAATCGCGGGAGAACTTCTTCCCTGCGTAATGCATGTAAGCGCGCGCAGTCTTGCAAGCCATGCCCTGTCAATTTTCGGCGACCAAAGCGATATTTACGCGGTACGGCAAACTGGCTTTGCGATGATAGCAAGTTCAAGCGTCCAGGAAGCTATGGACATGGCACTTGTGGCGCACTTGGCGGCGGTGGACGCAAGCTATCCGTTTCTGCACTTCTTCGACGGCTTCCGAACAAGCCACGAATTTAACAAGATTGCCATGATTGATTACGCGGACATCGCGAAACTTGCGGACCATAAAAAGATTGCCGAGTTTAAAAAGCGGGCGCTTAACCCGAATAATCCGCATCAGCAGGGAACGGCTCAGAATCCCGACACTTATTTCCAAAACCGCGAAGCGTGCAATACTAAAATCACAAGTCTGCCCCAAACCGTGCAAAAGTTTATGGACAAAGTTGCCGAAATTACGGGACGGAAGTACAATCTTTTCGATTATGTTGGGGCAAAGGACGCAAAGCACGTTGTAATTGCTATGGGTTCGGCTTGCGAAACCATCGAGGAAGCCGTTCTTAAATTAAACCTTAAAGGCAAAAAATACGGACTTGTAAAGGTACGGTTGTATCGACCGTTTAATGCGAAAGCCTTGCTGGACGCGATACCCCAAACGTGCGAAATCATAACTGTGCTTGACAGGACCAAAGAAAACGGTTCCGTCGGCGAGCCGCTTTATACGGATGTAGCAGCCGCTATTTATGAAAACAGTGCGCGGTATATTAAATTACTCAGCGGACGGTACGGTTTGTCGTCCAAAGAATTTACGCCGGACATGACCGCGGCGGTTTACGAAAATATGGAAAAAGCAGACGCTGCCGAATTTAAAGGCTCACTTAGCGCATCATATTCCGCGGACAGTGCGGTTAAAAATCACTTTACGGTAGGTATTACAGACGATGTTACGCATACTTCTTTGGAAGTCACCCACCGCGAAGAATTGGCGGAAGAAGGCGGTTATGTCTTTTACGGTCTTGGAAGTGACGGCACCGTTGGCGCAAATAAAAACAGTGTTTCAATTGTCGGTGACAACACGGATATGTTCGCGCAGGCATATTTCGTTTACGACAGCAAAAAAAGCGGAGGCATCACCACAAGCCACCTGCGGTTCGACAACAAACCGATAAAAAGTACATACTTGGTAAACTTTCCTGCTTTTGTGGCTTGCCACAACCAAACTTTCCTTGACAGGTTTGATATGCTTTCCGGCATCAAGAAAGGCGGAATTTTCTTGCTCAATACCACTCATACTCGTGCAGAGATTGACAAGGTTTTGCCGGCTTCCGTAAAAAGAATACTTGCCGACCGGAACATAAATTTCTATATAATCAATGCATATAAAGTTGCTGCAGAAATCGGTCTTAAAGGCCGCATCAACACTATTATGCAGTCCGCTTTTTTCAAGCTTGCCAACATAATGCCTTATGAAGAAGTCAAAAAACTTATGAAGAAAGCCATCGACAAAACTTACAGCAAAAAAGGTCCGGAAGTTTTACAGATGAATTACAAAGCAGTGGATGCCGCCGATTCGATGATCGAAAAGGTAACCGTTCCGTCAGAATGGAGCAAAGCGTTGAATACAAACAAAACCAAATCAAGCGGCAGTAAATATTTTGATAACTTCTGCGCACCTATTGCAAGGTTACAGGGGAACGCGCTTCCCGTGTCTGCATTCGCCGCCGACGGAAGAGTTCCTACAGGCACAAGCCAATATGAAAAGCGCGAAATTGCAACAACTGTACCGAAATGGATTCCGGAAAACTGCATTCAATGCAACCAATGTTCGCTTGTGTGTCCGCATGGCTGCATAAGACCGCATTTGACAAGTGATGAACAGCTTAAAAAAGCACCAAAATCCTTTGATACACTAAAGGCAAATGGCTTTCAAGATAAGAAGTATCGTATTCAACTCAGTCAGGCAGACTGCACAGGCTGCGGTTCCTGCGCGAATGTTTGTCCGGCAAAAAACAAAGCCCTTGTAATGGTGCCTTACGAGGAAATTAACGAAACGGAAAATTACAATTTCAGCCTTACACTGCCCTACCCTGAAATTGAGCCTACCAATACAAAGAACAGTCAGTTCTTAAAACCTTATTTTGAATTTTCTGGTGCGTGCGCCGGTTGCGGTGAAACACCCTATATTAAACTGGTAACACAACTATTCGGAAAGCGCATGATTATCGCAAATGCCACCGGCTGCACATCGATTTATTCCGGCTCTTCCCCGTCCTGCCCTTACACTAAGGACGAAAACGGACACGGACCCGCCTGGGCGAATTCGCTGTTCGAAGACAATGCAGAGTTCGGTTTCGGACTGCGTCAGGCATATAATGTACGCCGGGCAGCGGGCGAAAAAGTCGAAAATCCAAGCGTTTGGATGATCGGCGGTGACGGTTGGGCTTATGATATCGGATACGGCGGTCTTGACCATGTTGTAGCAAATAACGAAGATGTAAATATTTTGGTTCTCGACACAGAAGTCTATTCAAATACAGGCGGTCAGTCGTCTAAATCTACTCCGGCGGGCGCGATTGCAAAGTTTGCGGCAGGCGGAAAGCCTAACGGGAAAAAAGACCTTGGCGCGATGCTTATGAATTATGAAAATGTCTATGTAGCTCAGGTAGCCATTGGCGCAAATCCGGCGCAATGCCTTACGGCGATTAAAGAAGCTGAAGCATACAAAGGAACGTCCGTCATCATTGCATATTCGACCTGCATAAACCAAGGAACGGATATGAGTAACGGCATGAAAACCATGAAAAATGCGGTCGAGTGCGGCTATTGGACACTTTACAGAAGATTGCCGGCAGTCGGCAACAAACCCGCAGAACTTATTATTGATTCGGCAGAACCCAGCGGTGATTATATAGATTTCCTGCAAACCGAAACACGCTATAAGGCTCTTGAAAAAGTAAACCCCGAAAACGCACATAAACTATTCGAACTTGGAAAACAAAACGCCCAGTCCCGCCGCAAAAGATACGAAAAGATGGCGGCAAAGAATTAGCCCCTCACGAGTTCGTTTCGGTCTAAAATTTTTGTCACACCCCCCGCTCATTTCCCAAATCATCTGCTATACTGTACCGGGTTTTTAAAATCGGAAGATAAAAGGATAATGTATTTTGGAT